>VYMG01000046.1_pt1 | contig 74687 bp, 58 predicted proteins | sample 5115261 | NCBI WGS metagenome assembly VYMG01 (sample SAMN12291781, study PRJNA351875) | freshwater metagenome | isolation source: freshwater lake | place: USA: Michigan, Wintergreen Lake | collected 2013-08-08
TTGGCATTGCCCAAGCAATTATCTGCCGTTTATCCCGAATTTTCTTCGTCATCTCTTGTTTCAGCTTTGGGAGTGCCATTTATTCTTGTATTAGTCTATTTAATCGTATCGAGCGTATTTCCTCAAGTGGTAGATATATTTTTACAAAAGACCATCAAAAGATTTTCCCATTCTTTATATAATCGTTTGCGCTCGATAAATCAGTCATTTGAAAAAGGATTTGTCATTGTGCGAACGCCTTCTCAAATTATTAGAACATTATTGGACTCTGCGGGGATATGGCTTTGTTATATTTTACCTTCTTATATTATGCTGTTTGCATTTGATTTTCCTCCTCATGTCACTCTCGGATTCAAAGATGCAATGCTACTTTTTGTCGTGGGTTCATTAGCGTATGTTTCTCCAGCTCCCGGTGCTTTAGGTGTGTATCATACATTGGTCTCGACAGCCATGGCACAATTATATGGAATTTCAACTGAACAAGGCTTGGCTTATGCAACAATGGTGCATGGGGTAAACTATGTGGTGACAATTATTGGTGGAATTTCTTTAGTACGTGAAAGTAAATATATTAGCTTTAAACGCTCCGAAAAGAATAACACAAATACTATTTCTTCATAATTTTATTAATTTTTAATTTCAGAAAATATGTTTACAAAAATACTTATCGCAAATCGTGGCGAAATTGCCTTACGGGTAATGAAAACGTGTAAAAAAATGGGAATTAAAACGGTTGCAGTCTATTCTGATGCGGATATTTCTTCTTTGCATGTTACAGAAGCAGATGAGGCAATAGCTATTGGAGGTACAACGCCAAGGGAAAGTTATCTGGTTATTGATAAAATATTGGATGCAGCACAGAAAACAGGTGTTCAAGCAATACATCCCGGCTATGGCTTTTTATCAGAAAATGCAGAGTTTGCTCGCAGGACCAATGAACTCGGTATTGTGTTTATTGGACCTTCTCCTGAAGCTATTCATGCATTGGGTGATAAAACCGCTGCCCGAGAGCTGGCAATACAAGCCAATGTGCCGATTTCCCCGGGCTCTGCAGGGGCAATAAGCAACCCGGATGAAGTGAAAATCATAGCTGAAAAAATAGGCTATCCCGTGCTATTGAAAGCAGCAGCAGGGGGCGGTGGTAAAGGAATGCGCCTTGTTGAAAATCCTGACGATTTATTAGCCGGCTTGGCATCTGCACAAGGGGAAGCACTTGCTGCATTTAATGATGAGAGGGTATTTATTGAAAAATATATTATTGAACCGCGACATATAGAAATTCAAATTTTGGCAGATAATTTTGGTAATATTTTATATTTTCCGGAACGCGAATGCAGTATTCAGCGCCGACATCAAAAAGTGGTTGAAGAATCGCCTTCAATGGCTTTAACCGATGAAATCCGCAGAAAAATGGGCGAGGCAGCCGCACGATTAGTTGCCACAAGTAAATATACTAATGCGGGGACTCTCGAATTTCTTCTTGGTCATGACGGTGAGTTCTATTTTATGGAAGTTAATACCCGTTTGCAAGTTGAACATCCAGTCACGGAAATGGTCTCCGGTATTGATCTTGTAGAGCAACAATTATTGATTGCATCGGGTGAACAATTGTCAATAAAGCAACAGGATATTGTCCCGCAAGGTCATGCAATAGAATGCAGAATATGTGCGGAAGATGTTTTTAATGAATTTTTGCCTGAAACAGGTGTTGTGCATTATGTTGAAATGCCACAAGGTGATGGTATTCGCAATGATTCGGGACTTTTTACAGGTTATGAGGTTTCTGTTAATTATGATTCTATGGTTGCAAAATTGATTTGTTGGGGCGAAAATCGTTTGCAAGCTATTGAGAGAACAAAATATGCACTTGATAATTATCATCTTGCCGGGCTAAGAACAACTATACCTTTTTGCCGAGATGTTATGGACTCTGCAGCGTTTATCGAAGGCAACTATTCAACTAAGTATGTGGAAGAACATTGGAATCCTTCGATTGTTAATAATGCAGCGCCCGTTATTACAGCGGCTGCGGCTGTGGGCAATCATCGTATAGAAATGCGTCGTAAACCGATTGTGTGAAGATAATATGTAACTCATTTATAGGTTATGACTTATTACAACACATAAACTCCATTCATAAGGTACGTACATGAAAACCGGTTCATTTTTTATAGCTTTAATTTGTTTTTTTGCATTCTTGAGTTCCTCAATCTCAGTTCAAGCAGGAACAATAAAGATATATCCATTTGAAATTTCTGATGATAAAATTGACTTTGAAAGAGTGGATGTAGGCAAATCGCGTACAAGAAAACTGAAGGTTACGAATACGTTAAATGAATCGGTTGCACTTGAAAAGATTAATCTTCTCGATGATATTCTTGTGACACTTATTGGACAGCAGGTGATAAAATACCCAATCAAATTTGAACAAAAAGGTTCTAAAGAATTTGAATTTACCTATTCACCCAAAGTACCCGATACTATTATCGAAAAGTTAACCTTTACATATTCTATTGCCTCCAAACCATCACAAATTACAGATACAGGGATACCTGTTACAGCAATGGCTATGGGAGTACTTTTGCGTCAAAAGGAACTTGATTTTGGGGAAGTTTTTGTAGGCGATACTATAATAAAAAACCTAATTATTTTTAATAAAGGCAATAAAGAAGCGGAATGTAAAATTTTGGCTGTAAACACAACGAATATGAATTCATTTCAATGCCTTGCAAATGTTGGAGATATAATTTCGATTGCTGCCGGTAGTACTCATTCAATTCCATTTCGATTTACTCCGCAAAATGCAGAACAAATATTCACAAAATGTAGCATGTTAATCTCGGATAATGCTACATTCGGCTATGAAGCGCTCTCAAATATTATTGTTTACGGCACGGGTAAAAATAGGGCAGCATTAACTCAATTAAGTATGAACAATGAGTTTTCTGTCGCAATAGGAGATACTTTAGAATTACCATTGCAATATACATTTTCCAATATTTCTGCACTGAATAACATCATCACTTTACGTGGCACCGTTGAATTTCGTGATGGTGTTGTAGGGATTGTGCCTCATAATTCTGCTGAAATGAATACCCAAATTGATCATACTGTCATGAATGGCAGAAGAGTCGTAACATGGCAAATGATAATACCATACTCATCGAATGAAATGAAAACAGCACTGCCATTCAACTTAGTTGGGACATTGGGCGTAGCTGACACTACGGCTATGAAAGTTCGTGTTTTGGAATGTAGAATTGATAATATTCCTGCTCGTATTGATGTCAAAGATGTTGATGCAAATATCACTGTCACCGGTTATTTGGAATATAATAACAGAAAACGTACTGTCCTTGCTCAAGGGCTTGGTAATGTTGTCATAACCATGGCGGATGCGATAGTACGTAATGAGTGCGTTATGCGATTTGAAGGTCTTAATCAACAGGCAACTTTGCAAGTATTTGATGCCTCCGGTGCGATTATTGGCTCGTTTATTGTGCCTCAATTTCAATCGCCAACAATTTCAATACCTCATAAGTATTTCAGTTTTGGTACTTATACAGCGGTACTGTGGTATGGCAATCAATATTCAATTACAACTTTTATTGTGTTACCTTAATTCTAAGACTATGGATTATACTATACGTTTACCAAATTTTGAAGGACCCTTTGATTTATTGCTCTACTTTATACAGCGCGATGAATTAAATATTTACGATATTCCTATTGCCAAGATAACATCTGACTTTTTGGAATACTTGCGTTTTATCCAATTATTTGATTTAGAACTGGCAGGTGAATTTTTGGTGATGGCTTCAACGTTAATGCAAATAAAAACATTGATGTTATTGCCTCGTCCGATTACAGAACAAACATCAGAAGATGAAGCAGATCCTCGAACTGCATTAGTTCAGAAATTGTTGCAATACAAGCAAATTAAAGAAGCTGCTATTCATCTGTCCGGCAAAGCCGATGAACAACGATATACGTATTATCGCTCAATTTTCGAGGCAGAAAGAGACGCATTACCATATAATGATTCATTGAAAAATGCTACATTATTTGACTTGATGAGGGCATTACGTAAAGCATTAGCTCGTGCTCCAAAAGAACCCAAAGCTCACGTAATGCAAAAAAGACCTGTAACGGTAGAAGAAAAAGCTTCTCTTATTTTGGATTTGTTAAAACAAACAAAAGAATTAAGCTTTCTACGAATGACAACAACCGATACAAAACAGCATATCGTTGCTACTTTTCTTGCAATTTTGGATATGGTAAAAAACAGACTAATTTCTATCGTACAAGCCGACAACGAAGACGATATAATTATTACAGAGCGAATTGAAGAACAACAGACCGTTGAGTTTAGTCTTAATTAAGAGATAATCATGGAAAAAGATTGGAAAGAAAAATTAACTCCCGAACAATATTATGTTACAAGACAAAAGGGGACAGAAAGACCATTTTCTCATCCGTTTTATTTAAAAGAGGACACTGGAGTTTACTGCTGTATATGTTGTGAAACAGAATTATTTTCTTCAGACACCAAGTTCGATGCCGGTTGTGGGTGGCCCTCATTTTATGAACCCATACATTCCGACGCTGTGCGCTATCAGAAAGACAATAGTCACGGAATGATACGTATTGAAGCACTTTGCGCAAAATGTGACGCTCATTTGGGTCATGTGTTTGATGATGGTCCCGAGCCAACCGGTTTACGCTATTGCATCAATGGAATTTCTTTAGACTTTATACCGTGATTACAATAAATACAGAGATATGCATTGTTAATTATCCGTTTGATTTGTAAGGATATAAAAAACTGAAAAATTCTATGAAATTGTATTTTTTAGTATTATACACTAATTCCATTATTTCAATAATTCTCTTAATCCTCCAATATTTCCATTACTCAACAGCACGATTATATCATTATCTTGAATGATTGTTTCCAATAGTTGTTTGATGTATATTCCCCAATGTGGATCGCTTGATTGATCAGGGGTCAGAAACAGAGTTTTTTTACCTTTTGCACATAATTTTTCAGCCAGTAATTCCAGATTTAGACGTCGTTCCGGTGCATAACGTTCAGGTCTGTTGATGGCACCAAAGAGCACAACAGCGGCATTGTCGAAGCATTGGGCAAGTTGCTCTTGAAATACGTTGATGGTTGTTGAATTTGATCGCGGTTCAAATACGGCAATTATCCGATTGTTAGGATATTTTTGCGCTATACCTCGCAAGGTTTCAGCTATGGCAGTCGGATGATGAGCAAAATCATCAATAATTGTACAATTATTCCAGACGGCAATTGTTTCCATTCGTCTTTTGGGTAAGCAAAATGTTGATAAACCTTGCTGAATTTCTTGCGACGAAATGCCGATATGATGCGCAATACCAATTGCAGCAAGTGCATTGCGCACATTAAATTCGCCCGCGAGAGCCATTGAGAAAGTACCAATATCTTGACCGTGAAGAGAAACAGATAATGTTGTGCCATGTGGTGAATAATCTATTGAATATGCACGTAGGGTATTATGTTCTCCAAGTCCGAAGGTCTGAATTTCAGAAAGTGCAGAGCTGACAGTCTGTATTGCATTCTTATCATCACCATTAACTAAAATGAGTCCATTACCGGGAACTAATCGTGTGCATAGTCGAAAAGAATTTTGTATTGCGTCTAATGAATCAAAAATATCTGCATGGTCAAATTCACAGTTATTAATCACCAAAATATCGGGGCGATAATGCAGGAATTTACTTCGTTTATCAAAAAACGCAGTATCATATTCATCACCTTCGCTTACAAAAAAACCACTGCGAGTATTGTGGTAGTCTTCAGTTACGGGGCGACATCCTTGAGAAAAATTTCCGGGTATGGCACCAATAAGAAAACCGGGTTGTTTTCCTGCGGATTCCAATAACCATGCAGTAAGTGATGAAGTCGTCGTTTTTCCGTGCGTACCACTAATAACAATGGATGTATTTTTATGAATGAGAACATTTTTGACAAGTTCCGGCATAGATATCAAGGGAATATGATTGTTCAGTGCATATTCGAGTTCAATATTGCCACGACTAATTGCATTGCCGACAATGATTGTGTCCGGTTCGGTTCTGCGTAAATTATTCTCACTGTAGCCCTCAAAAAATTGAATCTTTGATTCTCGCAGAAAGTTACTCATCGGCGGATACACAGCAGTATCGGAACCGGTGACGATAAAACCGTATTGTTGACAAGCTACGGCGACAGCCCCCATGGCGGTGCCCCCAATACCGATGAAGTGCAAATGTTTCATGAATGACCTTTGATTTCTTGATATTGTAAACGATAGAGCTTAGCATAAATGCCACCAAGCGCGAGTAATTCCTGATGTGTACCTTGTTCTCTCAATTCACCTTGATGCATCACCAAAATACGGTCTGCTCTTTGGATGGTCGAAAGGCGATGGGCAATAATGATAGAAGTTCTGCCATGCAGCATAGTTTCGATAGATTTTTCAATAAGCTGCTCTGTTTCGGTATCTATATGCGATGTTGCCTCATCTAAGATGAGAATAGCCGGATCGGCAGCCAAGGCACGACAAAATGCTAACAACTGCTTTTGACCGGATGAGATATTCGATGCTCTTTCCATGAGTACCGTATCGTATTTGTTTGGCAATTGTTCTATGAAATCGGCTGCACCGATGGCTTTTGCAATTGCATGAATTTTTTCATGGGTCACGTCATCGTTGCCCATTGCAATATTGTCGGCAATACTACGCGAAAAAAGAAATGCATCCTGCAAAACAATGGCTATATGTTGGCGCAATTGATTGGTCGGTATGGCGCGAATATCTATGTCATCAATTGTGATTTGACCGCCTTGAAATTCGTAAAAGCGCGTGATGAGGTTGATAATTGAGCTTTTTCCTGCGCCCGTTGCTCCTACTATGGCTACAGACTCACCCTTTTGTACAGTAAAAGAAACATTTTTCAGTATAGGTGTGATACCATCATAAGCAAAATTAACATTCTTAAAATCAATGCTTTGTCTAAAATTAGGTAATGGTTTTTCATTGTCATGATTTTCAACATGTGCTTTTGTGTCAAGAAGTCCGAAAATACGCTCCGAAGCAGCCATTGCACTTTGCAGAGTATTGTATTTCTCCGTTAAATCGCGGATAGGGCGGAAGAACATTTCGGAAAATTGAATGAAAGCTACAAGCATACCAACAGTGACTTCACCAGTTATCAGATGGCCTGCCGTGTACCATAGAACCATCGCCAATGCAGTCGTACTTAATAGTTCGACGACCGGAAAGAACAAAGCATAATAAAAAACGGAGCGAACTTGATACTGAGTATGTAATTGATTGATTCCGTCGAATTGTTCTAACTGTTGCTTTTCTTTACCCAAGAGTTGTATAGTGATAATGCCGGAGATACTTTCATTGAGGAAAGTATTCATTCTTGCAATTTGCTTACGTATTTCACTATAAACTATGCGTACTTTTTTACGGAAAATGACGGTTGCACCAAAGAGAAACGGCAGCACAAGAAGAGTGATTATCGTTAGTTGCCAACTTGTGAGGAACATATACACGACGATACCAATGAGCATCAATATATCGGAAATCATCAAGACAAGCCCTGATGAAAATAACTCATTGAGTGCTTCCACATCATTGGTGACGCGAGTGACTAACTTTCCAACCGGATTTGTATCATAGTAACGGAGTGACAAAGTTTGGATATGTGCATACAGTTTGGTTCTGATATCATAGAGCACACTTTGTCCGACCCATTGCATAAGAAGGGTCAATGAGAATTGTATCGCTGCGTTCACTATAAGTACCACAGCAATAGCAAAGACTATCCACAGAAGTCCTTGTGCATCATTGGTGTGAATATATCCGTCCACTGCTTTGGTTGAAAGGAAAGGTCGTAAAGGAGCTAAAGCAGCGGATATAAATGTTAAAAGCAAGGCAAAAGTAACTTTGAAGCGATAAGGACGCAAATATGCGATAAGTCGCCTCAATAAAGAGTAATCAACCTTGGAGTAGAGTTGTTCATCAGTAGAAGACATAGAAATGCTGCAAACTTCCGTCAAAAATAAAAAAAGCGGTTTGACTCAATGTCTTACCGCTTCTTAACGTGACCCCGGATGGGATCGAACCATCGGCCCTCTGATTAAAAGTCAGATGCTCTACCGCTGAGCTACGGGGTCATGCCACCTCGTTAAAGGGAGCGCAAAAATAGTGCTATTTTTGAAACTGACAAGTAAATAGATCAAAAATAATTGCTCATAGAGTGCCAGTATTGTGACCTATACCCCAAAGGAACTACCACAACCACATGTTTTTGTTGCATTTGGATTGTTGAAGGTAAAACCGCGCCCCATAAGACCGTCGGAGTAATCTAAAGTAACCCCCATGAGATAAAAAATACTTTTCGGGTCAATAAATACCTTTACGCCGTTCGCATCCATAACTTTGTCATTCTCTTTAGCAGCAGCATCAAAACCCAATGTATAAGACATACCGGAGCATCCTCCACCTTTTACACCAACCCGCAAACCATAATCGTCGGGAATGGTGTTCTGAGCTTTAATATTGTGAACTTCACGCAATGCTTTGGCTGTAATACGAATATTGTCGTTTTCGTCCGCGCCTTGTATTTCCGTAGAAAGACTGACAAATTCAGGTTCTGTAGTGAGAATCATTGTATCTGCCATATAAGTAATCCTTATGTTATTATTGAAAGTAATGCCAAATCACGTTTTAACCGTAATTTGATTGCAAAATTACTCCGAAAAGTCAATTTTGAAGATTCCAAGCCTCATTTTCAACGAAACGGTGGAAAAAATGGAACAAAATCACGCTTTTGATGGTATAGGGGGTGTTGGGTAAATTCTGAAAACTGCGAGATGAAAGCAAAGAATTCTATCATTCATTCACTAAATTCTGCATATACTTTACATGAAGTTGTTTCTAAACATAATTCTACTATCGTTACTAAGTTGTTTGTCGGCTTATTCTCAGGTCCTGACAGTCGTCACACGCAATCCTATGCCCTCATCTTTAGCAGAATGGCAAAGGGATCGCTCTTTAATACAAGTAGTGATTATCAATCAGGCAGGAGCATCCGCTAAGCCGAATTGCTTTATTGGATATGTCCTTAAAGATGCAAATTCGGGTAAAGTAATTGCTCAATCCGACAATAATCACCCTGCTATCCCACGATTTTCCATACAGGCTGGACCAAGTACGATAACAAGATTGGGGAATCAAGTAATCAATGAAAACTCAAGTATTTTTGATGCATCAATCAGGACACAAGTAATTACAACCAATTTAATACCTGAAGGAAATTATGATTTTTGTGTCACTTTGTTTGATGAGCGAGGCACCGCAATCGGTGAACTCGGTGAGTTATGTCGTTTCTTCACCGTAACAATTCCAGATCCGCCAATGCTCATTGTGCCACAGCATCAACAAAGTATCAATAAAGCTTTGTTGCCTGTTTTTTCATGGACACCAGTCATTACGGGCACCGTTAATTCTCTTCATTACAGTATCAAGGTATGTCCCGTTTTTGAAGGCCAAAATGATAGATTTGCCATAGATAACAACCCTATACTCCATGAAAATAAAAGGGTTACATCAACCACATATATGTATCCACCTTCTGCCTTGGCTTTTTCTAGCTATACCGGTGCGATTGGATTTGTCTGGCAAGTACAAGCACTACAAGGCAACGGTATGCCGGCAACTCGAAATAATGGGAAAAGTGAAATTCATAGATTTACGTTTACATCATCCAATGATCAAACGAATAATAGTGAAACCGGAAACGGAGGAAATGTGAATGGAGGTGTGTGGAATGATCTCACCGGAAACTCTGGTGCCGACAGTATCAAGAATGGAATCCACTCGAATGGAGCAACATTCCGAACAGTAAAAATTGGAGTGCACGAATATTCGTTTGTGAATCCGCAAACCTGTGGAAGATATTGCATTATTAAGGGGCAATTGAAAGGGAAAACTCCTTTTGCTGATGATTCTTTACTCTTTACTTCACAGGGACTTGAGGTGAGAAATATCAATAATGTTTTGGTGGCAGTTAAAGGTAGCATTGTTCATGTGTGGAAGCAAAGACCATTGATGTTTAAAGCAGTGAGTGTATTGCCAAAAACTATCACAGTTTCGCAGATTGGCAATTTTGTTGAAGGTGATATAGTTGTTGATTGGAATGCTCTGGGATTACGTGGGAAAAGTGAAGTATTGCAGTTAAAAACACAATGGAATGATGAGGGTTTATTGCAAAGTACTTCGAAGACGAACCAGCGTTTCTATCTTGATAATAAAGAAAGTAACTGTGTTTATTTACAAGTTGATACTGTGGTTACTTCACTAAAATTTTCCCAAAAATTTACTCTGATTTCTCATGCAAAAGCAAGATGCAATCTGCAATGCACACCTGATGGAACTCTACAAATGCTGGGAGTCTGTTCGATAGCTCTTGACGAGCCAAATCCTGAGAATTTGCTGCTTACTTTGCCTATTGAAGGTCAAAGTTTTTCATTAGGGCATACACCCATTACCTTATCCGGAAAAGAGCTGTTGATTGATTTTTCTACGGATGTGAATTTTTCCGGTATAAGTGTTCAACCGCAATGCGCTGCTGTACGAGCATCAAATCCTGTGTGGAAAGGAATGATTATTCCTGAGGCGACTGTCCAAAGTGCTCTCGACTCTAAAACGATTTCATTTACTGCCAAAGACGTAGTGCTTGATGTAAGCACTTCCTTGAAAGCTTCATTCTCGACTGCGACTTCAGTTGCTCAAAAGATAAATATTGACGAGTTTTCGTTTTCAGTTGATTCTGTTTATTTCGCGATTTGTAACAATAATCCACTTGAGGCGCGTTTTACTTCTTCGGTTTTACTCCATGAAAGTGGCTATAAAATCCCTTCAACATGGAGTATTTTCAAGAAATTACCACTATCACTTTACTTTGATGGAGCATGGAAGTTATTTGGACATGCTAATCTTATGAATAGCGTTTTGGATTTTGGAGGTATTTCTCGAATCTATTTATCGGGTGCACAGTTACGATTAGAAAAAGAAAAGTATGTAATTGACTTTTTTTCCAACAAGGTAGAATATTCATCTAAAGTAAAAAACAAAACTCCTTTCCCGAATTTTACATTGTCTAAAGGCAATGCCTATGTCGAAAAAGAGCATTGGAAGCAGTTACCTCAAAGATATTCAACAATGTTTGACGAATATACGTTTGAACTGTCGCATGTCGGTTTAGGATATGATGATGAGCGATTCTGGCTTGGCTTAAGTGGCGAATTATTACCACCAGAAGGCTCCGGCTTGACGACACTTCCTTTACAAAAAATTCAGGTGTTTGGTGGTGCTGAACGCAAAATCGTGAGTGAAAAACGAATGACAAGTGTCCGATTAGGTGGTGTCATAAGTGCTGAATTTTCATTAGGTATCGAATTTGATGAGATGCTGAAGGACTACGCTATTAAAGGTAATGGTTCTCTGAATGTACCATGGTATGATAAGCAAATACGTGCTGACTTTGTTTATGGTGCTAAAGATTCATATCAATTTTACCGGATTAATGCTATAGACCAAAGGGACAATCCGGTTGAGCTGTTGCGGGATTTCGAAGTTACGTCACTTTTTCTCAATATCGGGTGGAACGTTAACATAGAATCGCTCAAAGCTAATGATGTTAAAACATTATTGATGAATGGTGGTGACTATAGTCCACTACGTGAAATATCAATCGAAGAGATACCGCTTTATTGCCATGGACTAATGATGATTCAAGATAGTAAAAGCCAAAGTTTCAGATCACTCTTGTCCTTTCAACAATCCAAAGGAACAAAAAAGGGTGAACTGGGTGGGATTATACAAGCGTCGGGGGATTATGTTATTCATCCCCGTATTGGTTTTGCTTCCGGTAGATTTGAGACTCAATGGAGCAGTTTACAAAAGATTCGCGAAGTTTCGCTGTTAGGTGACATAGTCCTCGCTTTACCCGAACGTCAAAAAACAAATGCGCATATTCAGTTTTCCCAATCGAACACACTGAAAGCTGTGTTTGGTCCATTTGACGGAATAATCAGTGGTCTTAGTGAACATAATGGTGATGTGATGACCTTAATGCAGTGTACACAAAGTTTTTGGCAGTTTTCACCCAATATGCTTACTTTGCGAGGAAATATAACAACTTATGGAGGAATTTCGGGGATTCCTGAAGGACAAATTAGACCTATTTCCCTCATTCAGATGGTACATCCTCAGAGAGTTTGTTTTGAGTCAACGCTTGAAACGAAGGGAACTTCCACAGAGTTTAATCTTCGCTTTGGGAAAAAAACTTCAAATCTGTTTGCATCGTTTGATGCTTTTCCATGTTTGAGCAAAATCGGTTTCTTGTCATATGTATCCGTCAAAGATGCAATAACAATAGAAAATGATGCCTTGACCTTGAAAACTCAGGGATTAGGCAAAAGTTGCGACAGCCGTTCATTCATCGTTGGAACAGGAAGCATGCTGACAGCAACGAATATTCAGTTAAAAAATGAGGAAGAACTTGTTACGCTTCGACTTGGTGAAAAGTCTTTTATCATACCGCGTTTCAGAGTACCAAAACCTGAGATTTCGGGTGCTGTTGAAGCGGAATATCTGCAAAAACCGATTCGATTTACTCTTGGTGAAAATAGCGATTACCGATGTGAAGACGAAATGCTAAATGATAAGCAAAACATATATAACTCAACAGCTTTTAATGTGGGTGTGACTTTAGAGAATAATGGCAAATTGATAAATAAGGGAAAACTACTACCTAAAGGCACACGCTTACTCGTAACTATTGTCACCAATGAACAAGGTAAAGAAAAATCTAATACGTATCCATTGACATTAAGAGTTCCACTTCAAACGAATAGTTCATTATCGTTACGTTCATTGTTGAATCAGAACATTAAGTACAGAGTACTAAAAATGAGAGTAGTATTATCGGATTATGAAGACTCAGATATGCAGGACAACTGTGCAAGTGATGGAACAAATTCTTGTGAATAATGACTTATGATGATATGAGAAAACATAGTCTATCCTTTATCTGTTTTATCGCTTTGTTGAGTTGTTTTTTTGATTGTAGTGCTCAAACTGAAGGTGATTTCGTCAAAACATTTGCAATAGGATATGGTGATAAATATTTGAAAAAAATACATTTGCGTTGGTTTGTTTCAAAAAGTCATTGCCTTCCTAATGAAGGTTATACCATATTGAGAAAGAAACACGGTGCTCCGATGATTCATCAAATTGTAGGCTATGTGCAATCTCATCAAGAAAAAATCACTCGGTTTACATCGGAAGAGCAAAAAATTGCAGATACTCTGATGTCTTATATGAACAAAATGAGCAAAGAGACAATATCAGAACCATTGATAGAATGGTCATTGCAGTATTTACAATGTGTATCCCCTGACATTGTTGCGTCGGCTTTAGGATTACAATTCACCGATACTACTGTCCGCGCAGGTATTCAATATGATTATCGTATTGATATTGGCACAACAACGATAGCAACAATCTCGAATATATCCACACAAACTTCTTTACAACCTAAGGTGAATACATTCAATGTGGAGGAATTAAGTTATGGTAATAGAGTGACATGGGATACAGATCACGACAGCAAGCAGGGGATAGTCCGCTGGCTACTCATTAGGAAACAATTCAATGTCATTGATACCGTGGCAATGATACCTAAAGTGCTAACTCATACTTTATCAAAATTGTACGAATACGAAGATACCGAAGTGTTGAATGAAGATGGCAATGTAACGTATTCAATCATTCCGATAGATTATTGGAATACCATTGGGAAATCGTATTCGATGACAATAAAATCACGCAGAAAGGCACCCCGTTTACCCACAACAAATTTTATAAGTTTTCAATCAACAAAAAGAAACATCTTGTTGAAATGGACACCTGCAATGACCTATGGTTATAGAATATACCGTCAATTTGGAGGTGAAAAAAACATTGTCGCACATCAGATTGATCGGACGGTGACATCCTACATAGATACTATACGTTCGCCTGTCAGCTATTCAGCACGCTATTTTATCGCATGTTTGGATTCCATTGGTCGAGAGGGAGAGTTATCTATGCCAATTGATGTTCCAATTGATGATGAAATTCCACCAATCACACCCAGATATGTTATTGTTCAACCCAAACAAGGTATGTTTGAGCTAATGTGGGCACATAGCACAGATCAAGATAAAGCAGGATATGAGATTGCACGTTCATTAGGTAAAGATCAGAATTTTTATGTTATCACCCATACTCCGGTAAAGGATAGCATCTATCTTGACTCCGCAGTGCAGTCTCTAAAATCGGGCAAGTTTATTTATCGTGTACGTACCGTAGATATTTTTGGTAATACAAGTGACTGGTCAGAAGGTATTCTTGTTTCAATGCCGGATTTATCGGTACCGATGGCACCATTGATGACTGAGATCAAAGCTTCGGACAAATCAATAGAATTACGTTGGCAGCGAGTAGCGGAGCTAGATTTGGCAGGGTATTGGGTCAATAGAACAGACGATACTTTATTTACACCCATTACTCTCAATGAAGAGTTGTTGCCGCGAGAGAACACTCAATACAATGATACACTTATCAAAGCGGGAATTCTGTACTTTTACGAAGTTGTTTCTGTGGACAGTAGTTTGAATATCTCTGCTCCTTCAATACGTTTGTCAGCTCGCAGCTACGACAAAAACAACCCTGCACCTCCAATTATTGATTCCGTCTATTATATGGAAGGAAAAGTGCGAATCACATGGTTTTTTGAATACCCGCCTCCAATACCGGTGTATGTTGTAGTCGAACGCAGCAGAGACAATAAACGATATGTGCAGATAAGTGCTCCGTTGGCGGAAACGGAGAAAGCTTTTAGTGACACGGATATTGGATCAGCGGAAAAATACTATTACAGAGTTCGTGCTTTATCGAAAGAAGGGAATTATGGTAAGCCGTCAGATCAAAAGAGCATCGAATCAAGTGTTCGTTGATAGTCCACAAAGCAATTTGGCGCAATTCCCGGTTGAAGAGTGACAATCCCAAAGAGTTTACGGCTTATCTACCCAATTTGTAATCTATTGTAAAATATAAGATTAGATTGATGGTATGTGTGTGAACGTTTGTGATGCATCAAAAAAGGGAAAAAGAAAGATTACGCATTTTCGGTAATTACGCTATTTTTGCGATGATTACTCTACTTACTACATCAAATTTGAGGAGATTTACATGACATCTGCTGAATTTCTTGAGCAGCTTGACGCTATTGTTAATGAGCGACACATGTTGCAACATCCATTCTATATCATGTGGAATGAAGGAAAACTCACAAGAGAAATGCTTCGCGAATACGCGTTGGAATACTATCATCAAGTCCACAATTTCCCTACCTATGTGAGCGCAACCCATGCGAACTGTGATGATTTTGAAGTACGCCAAATGCTTCTTGAAAATTTAATCGAAGAAGAACATGGTCCCGGAAACCATCCTGCGCTTTGGCGACGTTTCGGTAAAGCAATGGGTGTCAGTGAACAAGAAATGCTCAATAGAAAATTTTTGCCGCATACTAAAGAATCCGTTCGTATATTGAAAGAACTTGCCTCAAGACCAAATGTCGCAGAGGGTTTGTCGGCTTTGTATGCTTATGAATCACAAATACCTGAAATAAGCACTACAAAAATTAAAGGTCTGAAAGAATGGTACAATCTTGATGTAGAGGATGCAACAATTTTCTTTTCTGTTCACGAAGGTGCGGATGAAATTCACAGCAGAGTCACACGGGAAGCACTTGTTAAAATGTGCACAACAGACGAAGAAAAGCAAATCGCTCTGAATGCAGCCAGAGAAGCTGCTGACGCCTTCAACTTATTGCTTGATGGTGTCTATGAGTCGTTCTGTACGGATAAAGCACAATCATAACTGTATAGCAATGCTTCACCCGCCGATATAAATATGTCGGCGGGTGAATTTTCATGAAGAGAACTTACAACGTATTTATCCTGTAAATGAAGATAGGAAATATGTTTAGCCGAAATCAGCGTATTGCCTATCGTGCTTCTGAGATTGTCGTTTCCAAGTATCTGATAATTATGACATGATGCAAGAGCGCGCTTAATTTCGTAACTTTCGTAAACTACTGAGAGCAAATACTACATGTGTCGTTTTGTTGCATACATAGGAACGCCAATACTTGCGGATGATTTGTTGTATAAACCTAAGCATTCGATTATTGCTGCGCAGAGCATGAATGCCGGAGAAATGTCCATAGCCGTTAATGGTGATGGATTTGGAATCGGGTGGTATGCGCCGGAGCTAGATAATGAGCCATGTATTTTCCGTAGTATTAAGCCGGCATGGGCTGATCAAAACCTCAAAAAGCTTGCTAAAAAAGTATATTCGCCCCTCATTTTTGCACATGTAAGAGCTGCTTCGCCGGGATCAATTATTGAAGAATACAATTCACACCCCTTCGAATGTGGCAAACTTATGTTTATGCATAATGGTATGATTGGGGGAATCAAAGATATACGGCGTGGTTTGTTGCGCACTCTCAATGACACTGCATACGATGCGATACTCGGTTCAACAGACAGTGAACATTTCTTTGGATTGATTTTAAATCATATTCAGGACCCTTATGGCGATGTTACCTGTGACGAAATGGTCTATGCAATGGAGCAAGCATTAAAAGATTTTAGCGATTTATTGCTTCAACATAATATCAAGTCACATTCATACCTTAATTTTTGCCTCACAAATGGTACAAGTATAGTGGCAATTCGTTATACGACGAACCCACATGTTCAACCGGCAACCCTTTATTACATGTTTGGCAAAGAATATCGGTGCGACGGGGATACTTGTTATATGGTGCAATCGAACTCCACGCCAAATTGCATCGTTCTGGCATCTGAACCCTTTACGGCACGTCGTCCGGATTGGATGAAAGCTGAAAGAAATTCGATGCTTATCATTGATGAAACAATGAGATTACGTTTTAAAGATATTCGGCTTGAAGTAGAAGAATATATGGTCGAAATGGTTTAATTCATAAATAGTACGATAATACACATTCATTCGCTTGGCGATTATGATACAATACATTTACTTAGTTCCGCTTTTTCCGCTTATTGGATTTCTTATTGTCGGTCTATTCGGCAAGAAGTATCTCAAATCCGAAACACTTATCGGTACGATAGCATCATCTGCTATCGGTTTATCGTTTATCGTTGCCTGCGCTGCATTTTTCCAATTGATTGGAGAAAATCCGGAACAACGCTCGCACATCGTGCCCGTATTCACATGGATTCAAACCGGTGCTTTGAATATCAATATTGCGTATCAAGTTGATCAGCTGTCAATCATCTATACGCTGATAATTACCGGTATAGGTACTTTAATTCATATATACTCTGCCGGTTATATGCACGGAGATAAAGGATTCCCACGATTTTTTGCGTATCTGAATCTCTTTATCTTCATGATGCTAAACCTTGTCTTAGCCGATAATTTACTTCTAACATTTTTGGGTTGGGAAGGCGTAGGGCTTTGTTCTTATCTTCTGATTGGTTTTTGGTATGACAGAAAATTTGAAGGTTCCAATATCGTATGGACAGGTGATGCCGCAAAAAAAGCATTTATCGTAAATAGAATAGGTGACTTCGGAGTATTGATTGCCATGTTCTTATTGTATCAAGTGTTTGGTACATTAGAATATGATTCCATTAATCAACAGGCTGCTTCGATGACAACGGGCGGAGGTATGATAACAGCAATTACTCTTTTGTTGTTTTTAGGATGTACAGGTAAATCTGCACAAATTCCCTTGGGAGTTTGGTTACCTGATGCTATGGCAGGACCAACTCCTGTTTCTGCACTTATCCACGCTGCTACTATGGTAACAGCAGGTATCTTTCTTATAGCACGTAATGCAACATTATTCGCTTTATCACATGAAACAATGGCAGTTGTGACAGGAATTGGGATTACCACAGCTTTGGTTGCAGCTACTGTAGGTATTGTTCAAAATGATATTAAAAAAGTTCTCGCATATTCGACAGTCAGCCAATTAGGTTTTATGTTTGTTGCCTTAGGAGTAGGTGCATGGTGGGCTGCCGTTTTTCATGTAATGACTCATGCTTTCTTTAAAGCTCTTTTATTCCTTGGCTCCGGATCTGTCATCCACGGTATGCATGAAGAGCAAGATATTCAAAAGATGGGTAATTTGAAAAAATATATGCCTACGACATATAAAACCTTTCTCATCGGTACGGTCGCAATTGCAGGGATTCCTCCTTTGAGCGGTTTCTTTTCCAAAGATGAAATTTTATGGAAAGCATTCGATAATGGCAGTCCTATTTTATGGGCTGTCGGTGCAATCGCTGCTTTTTGTACAGCATTTTATATGTTTAGAATGATGTTCTTGACTTTTCATGGCAAAGAGCGTTTCGATCATCATCACGTGCATCCTCATGAATCGCCTTTATCAATGACATTCCCACTGATGGTTTTGGCAGTTCTTTCCATTTTCGGTGGTTTTTTAGGTGTACCTTATGCCCTCGGTCATTTTATTGGAATTCCCAATATTCTTGAACATTGGCTTGAGCCGATTTTTGCAAATGCTGATAAAATACTCGGTCATGCAGCGCACCATGAAGTTCATGCAATAGAATATGGATTGATGGTTGTTTCTACGGCAATAGCGTCGCTTGGAATCTTTATCGCTTATCGCCTCTATTATTCGGAATCATCTAAGCCAACAGAATTAGCTCAAAAACTATCCGGTTTTTACAAACTATTATGGAATAAATATTTTGTGGATGAAATATATCATAATCTGTTTGTAAGTCCTATCCGCGATATGTCGGAAAAATTCTTATGGAAAATTTTTGATGTGAAAATCATTGACGGCTTTATAAATAATTCGGCAAAAGCAACCGGTCAAAGTGGTGAATATATACGAAAAATACAAAGTGGTGTAGCGCAGAATTATGCTGTGTATATGCTTGTCGGTATTATTCTCATTGTCGGTTATTTGGTATTTGGATAAAATTACTTTTATTGAAACTTTCTTAGATTCACGATATGGGATTATTATTAACAACATTGTTTTTGCCACTCATTGGTGCAGCGGGTGTGATGTTTATCGGCAAACATCACACAAAAGCTATTGAGCGGTTTTCATTGATTCTTTCGATTGCAACATTTATCGTTTCTGTTATTCTGTTTCTACAGTTCGACAGCAGTAATCCCGGTTTCCAATTTGTGATGGATATTCCTTGGATTGCAAGCATTGATGCGGGCTTTCGTATAGGTGCGGATGGTATGACTATGTTGCTGATTGTCCTTACAACGTTTATTATGCCGATTGCTATTCTTTCTTCTTTTGATACAATTCACAAAAGACAAAAAGAATATTATATTATGGTCTTGCTCTTGCAATTTGGCATGACTGGAGTATTTTTAGCTTTAGATACATTCCTTTTTTACGTCTTTTGGGAATTAATTCTAATACCGATGTATTTTATTATCGGTATTTGGGGTGGTAAAGACAAAATATATGCAGCACTTAAATTTTTCCTTTATACTCTTGTCGGCTCATTATTGATGCTTGTAGCAATTGTGTATCTGGGATTAGCATATGCGGCTGTTCATGATGGCATGTTCACAATGGATTTATTAAAATTGCGTGAATTTGCTCCAACACTTGATTTTGAAACTCAACGCTGGCTATTTTTAGCATTTGCACTTTCTTTTTGCATTAAAGTGCCGGTGTTCCCTTTACATACATGGTTGCCGGATGCTCACGTTCAAGCTCCTACGCCCGGTTCCGTTATATTAGCAGGTGTATTGCTCAAAATGGGAACGTATGGACTTATCCGTTTTAATATGGAAATGTTTCCGCAGGCAATGTTCCACTATGCTGATATGTTGGCATTATTAGCTGTGATTGGTATAATCTATGGCGCATTGGTAGCCATGGTTCAAACCGACATTAAGAAATTAGTTGCCTACTCATCTGTCAGTCACTTAGGGTTTGTTGTCCTTGGTATTGCCTCAATGACCGTTGAAGGAATACAAGGCGCTATCATTCAGATGGTAAATCATGGTCTATCTACCGGTATGCTTTTCCTTTGTGTTGGTATGATGTATGAGCGTCGTCATACACGCGAAATATCAGAGTATGGTGGAATTACGAAAGTGATGCCAAAATTTGCAGTACTTTTTACTATTGCAATGCTCGCCTCAGTGGGACTGCCGGGATTAAATGGTTTTGTTGGTGAGTATTTAACATTGTTTGGTTCTTTCCAATCCAAGTTTTTATCAACTACATGGTATTCAATACTTAGTGCATCAGGTGTGATTTTTGCAGCGGTGTATTTATTGTGGATGTTTCAACGTGTCATGTTCGGTACGAACGATAATCCGCACAATCAGCATCTTAAGGATTTATCAAAACGTGAGTATGCCATGTTGATACCGATGGTAATTTTTATTGTGTGGATTGGTGTTTATCCAAAGACGTTCATGCAATTTTCAGAAAATAGCACAAAAGCACTTGTCGGAAAGTTAGAAATTTTGAAATTTGGTACAAGTGCGTATCAGATTTCGAAGTAAAAAATTGATATTTTGTAAATTAAGATAATAACCCAATCAATTATACGGATTCTTCATGCATATTGATGTAATACTCGCAGCACCTATTGTTTTCGTTTCTCTTATGGCAACGGCCTCTATGGTGCTTGATGCATTGAAAACTAAAGAAAATGGCAAAACTATTTTTCTTTTCAGCATCTATGTGTTAATGGCAACTTTTGTTTTATCTGCTTTGACATTTTCTCCAAACAGTCATTTCGGTTTAGTTGCTTTATTATCTAAACTTGGGTTAGCATCGGCACCCGAAACATTACCTATTGGTGAGATGCTGACAGTGTTTAATGGTATGGTTAGCGTTGGTGGCTACGGCTGCTTTTTTGACATGATATTTACTTTAGGCGGTATCATGACCATTTTGGCTGCTCGCCCTTTCTTAGAGTCTGAAAAATTAGAACATTCGGAATTTTATACGCTTATTTTGTTTGCTGTTGCCGGTATGATGTTAATTTCTCATGCGACAAATATGCTGACTTTATTCATTGGCATTGAAGTGATGTCAGTTACGTTTTATATACTTTCCGGTTATACACGCACAAATGAAAAAGCTGTAGAATCATCCTTAAAATATTTCTTGTTGGGTGCATTTGCCACCGGATTTTTAGTGTATGGTATTGCTTTAATTTATGGTGCGACCGGCAGTATGGATTATGCGACAATTGCTTCTGCTACGCATGGGGATATTCGCTTCCCGACATTATTATTGATAGGTATTGGACTAATGATAGTGGGATTGTCATTCAAAACGGCATTGTTCCCATTTCATCAATGGGCACCCGATGTGTATAGTGGTGCTCCTACTGTTGTCACTGCATTTATGAGTACAGCAGGGAAAGCCGCCGCATTAGCTGCTTTTATGCCAATTATACAGGTCTCCTTGCCGGCAGCTATATCTTATGATGGAAGTAATAAAATTCAAATGATGTTAGCTGTCATTTCTGCTTTGACTATGCTCATCGGAAATATTTCTGCTTTGGTTCAAAAAGATGTTAAACGTATGCTTGCTTTTTCGTCTGTTGCTCATGCCGGATATTTATTAATGGGTTTGGTTGCTGCAAATCCCGAAGGACGCAGCGGCATAATGTTCTATTCCGCTTCGTATTTATTTATGCAAATTGGCTCATTTATTATTCTATCGGTTCTTGAAAAATCTGGACAAACCAATCATTCACTTGAATCATTTAATGGATTAAGTAAAAAATATCCGATACTTGCAGCGTTGATGTCAATATTTATGTTCTCTCTTGCAGGTATTCCTCCATTTGCCGGATTCTTTGGAAAGTACTATTTGTTTACAGCAGCAATACATGCAAATTTCACATGGCTAACGATTGTTGCCGTAGTTTCATCCGTGATTTCTGTGTATTTCTATATCGGCTTAATTGTCAATATGTACTTTAAAGAAAGCCAAGAGCAAGAACATGAATCTCAACCCGGTTTAGCGGCAATTTCTTTAGTGCTTTCTACCGCAGGTATTATCATTTTGGGACTCTTGCCCTCAGCCGTTTTATCAATAGCACAGGCATCATTTGGAAATCACTAAACCATCTGAACACATTTCTTTCAAGAGCATTACGCTTATTGGTGTGATGCTCGTTTTTTTGTTTTGTTCACCCACATTATATGCCCAAAAAATATCTGCACTGATTTATGCGGATAAAAATCAAAAGAATGCTGATACTATTGACTTTGGTGTTGTGCTTTATGAAGATAATCTATTGACGAAAAATACCACTACAACTCGTTTTGTATATATTGAAAATACAGGAGAAGTACCGTTAGTTATTCCATCAATAATTGCTCCTTATTTCATAACAGGTCTGAGAATTATTAACTCATTTGAACATCTTGAATTTTCAAATGCAGGAAATGTTACCCCCAAAGTGATTTCTCCCGGTACCATAGATAGTGTATTCATTACATATAAGCCGGATCGGGATACTACTGTTACCAACTCACCAATTGGTATCCGTGTTGCCACTGTGTTGATAAAACCTTGCCCTTTGGTGAATGGGGTTTGTGTGTCAACTGATACAGCAGGACTTCCAATTCGTCGTGAATTTGTTGCTAAGGTATTTAAATCTCGTTATCCTTTATCATCTACAATACCACGACTGTTTTTTGACAGTGTTTACGTTAATTCCTTCGGCTCATTACAAGACAGAGTACCTTTTAAAAATATCTCAAGAGAAAAAATAACGATAGAATCTAAGGAGTTCCGAGTTTTAGGAGATACTCGTTCTGATGAATTTGTTTTTGATCCGAGTGTAAATAATACAGTTAATCCCAAGAGCGAACTCCCGTTTTTTCTGCGTTATATTCCGAAAAACAGAGGTGTAGATAGTGCTGTAATATTTCTACGTTATACGCCCGGTCGCAATGAATCGAAAGATTCATCTTCGATGCGTGTCTATGGCTTTGGTGCACAGCAAGAAGTGAGCGTTATTGATGTGCAAGCTGATGTACCCGGAACCAACTTTGTTCGTGATACAGTTTTTTTGCGCGACGTACCTGTCGGATCTAATAATACTATTACCATAAAATTTGCTAATACCGGAAATACAAACTTTGGTATAGTGTCTCAAAAGATTGAGGGTGATAATCAGTTTACACTTACGAAACCATTATCCGCGGAAAGAGATTTGAGGCCAAATGAACAAGATGTCGCCAGCATAACATTTAATCCTCTTATGGAAACGGATTTGGGATTATATGAGGCACAATATGTTATTCAAAATAATATTCACACTCGTATTCCAACTTCGCCTGATTCCGTTAAAAGACGCATTATTACTTTACGCGCAAATGCATTGGCTCCGATAATGTCTATCGTAGGTACGCAGCAAGATACTCTTCGTTTTGGAACATTTCGCTTGCCTTTTAATAAAGCTTGCGCGCTTAAATTTGTGGACGACACGGTGTTGATTGAAAATAAAGGTAATGCAGAATTGCGAATTAAGACTCCTATATTATCAGGAAAAATTGATACAAAATTTTCGCTGCAAAATGCGCAAGCAGATACCATTCAAAAACAAAAGAACAGAGCGTTGATTGTCCGGTATTACCCTGAAAAATTAGGAGCAGATACAGCATATATTGAAATTCAATCGAATGATCCATTCCGTCGAAATAAAATTCTAACGTTAATTGCAACTGTTGCTCCCCCTGACACTGTTCAGTTGAATGCACCTGTGTTTACAGCCAAAGACGGAGTGGTGTTGCGAGTTCCCTTAATTTCGCCATCTCCGGCAATAGCGCAAGCAACAAAAGTTCGATGTAATGTTGTGCTGGATGAATTTGCATTAGGTTTTGTTCGTGCCGATGCTGCGGGTGCTTCCGCCGGTGGAAAAATATTCCCTCAACGATTGCAAGATGGTGTAGTCAGTTTACAAATAGAAGCACCCCTTGGCGGAACTTTTGTACCTAATGACACATTATGTTTATTGGTTTTGAAAACCTATTTCGGAAAACTCGGAAATTCACCAATTGTGATTACGTCTCCTAATATTGGGAATGCTGAATGTGATGAGGTATTTGTTCCCAAAACTGTCGCAGGTACATTTGTACTCGATTCTGCATGTTTGTTTGCCTTTAATCATATAAACAGTTCTTCATCTCGGTTTGGCATACGGAGCATTACACCATTACCGACTAAAGAGAATTCGACAGTTATAGTAGAACTTGCTTATTCCGGTTTGACAAGGATTTCTATCTATTCCGCCTCTGGAATATTGATGAAAGAAATAGTACACAATAACCTGAACGAGGGATTGCATAGTATAAGATTTGATGCATCCGATTTGCCGCAGGGTGTGTATTTTTGTGAGTTACAGGCAGGGATTTTCCATCAATTGCGTTCGTTTATTGTTGGACAATAACGCATTGAAGGGAACAATGAAATATTCATCTGCACTTTTTCGGATAATCGTCATGGTTACTATAATCATCATGACTCGATATGATTGTACATCGCAGGGATTTGATTGGATAACAGATGTGAGAACGCCAACAAAGTATCCGTATGTTTTTGGAGGTGTTAGTTTGTATGGAGGTTATTCCTTCGTTCAGGCCGATGGTTTACGAAGCACGGTTACACCGCTTTGTGGCATATATGAAAAAGGATTGGGAAATACGCTCGGTGGTTCAATCCGTATAGAACGTTGGAATGAAAGTGGACTTTCTTCGTGGATTGTGAATGCCGGATTTGAACAAAGGTCATATTCCTTTGATGATGTAAGAACTTATACAACAAGCCAACAAAACACAGAAACGCAATATCAATATCAGTTTGTATTATCTAGTTCTGCATCTCTTATATTTGCGGAGTGCTTTTACAAATATCGTTTTAACGCATCGCATTTCCATGGTTCATTGGGTGTTTCTGCAAATGTTTCTGTAAGCACATTGACACAACAATACGGCGAAATCACAGCACCGTCGGACAAAGTGTCTCGCGAATATTTCGGCAGTGCCGATGACTTAAGTATAGCGTCATTTTTGATAATACCTAAACTTCAAATCGGTTATGACCTTGATATGGGTAATGGATTGTATGCAACACCATATTTTGCAATCGGATTGCCTTTACGTTCGTCAATTATGAACTCAAACGTTAGCTCATTGGATTTATGTGCCGGTGTGGCTATCCAATATGCTTTGCCGTGGTTTGAATGGCGATAATATTTTTTTTACCATAAATTTACTTAGATTCTCGTATGAAAACATTTCTCAGCATCATCGCATTTGCATTATGCATGACAGTTGGAGCTATTGCACAACCTCACATGGAAATCGTCGGTGGAGACACATACAATTGGGGCAAAGTAAGACCCGGACAAAATCCCTTAAAAGCAACGATACTTGTAAGAAATATTGGAAATGAAGAGCTACATATTACTCAAGTTCGCCCCGGCTGCGGATGCACGACTGCACCGCTCGATAAAGATAAACTCAAACCCGGTGACACAGCTCGCATTAAAGTGGAGTTGAATATAGGGGCAACAAATGGGAATTTAACTAAAAGTATAACGATTACGAGTAATGACTCGAAGGATCGTGATAGGATTTATTATTTAAAAGCCGAAGTTATTCGGGATGTGCAATTTACACCAAGCCAATATTTCACATTTACAGAATTGCGTGTCGGTGAAAGTGCGGAATCCAAAATTACAATTCGTAATTCATCGAAAGAGCCTATTATTTTATCTGATTTTGAATTACCGGAAGGCGTTACACTTAATGTGAAACAAAATGTTACCATAAAAGAGGGAACATCCTTTGATCTGATTGCAAAATTACGTCCTACTAAAAAAGGATATTATAATGGAGAAATCAAAATGAAAACAACAACGCAGGACTATCCCACTTTGTCGTTTCCTGTCTATGGTAATGTTCAAGAAAACACTTCGCCCGTTTATCAAAAGTAAATAACAAATGTAATTGATATTATGAAGAGGCAGCATAGAAAATCGGTACGCTAATTTTTGTTTTTTTATCTTATTCAAAGGATATTGTTATGAAACGTACCCTTTTTATGTTATGGTGTTGCTTGGTGTTTTCGGCAACGGTTACTGCACAGATACGCTTGGAATCATGGCGTTCACATTCTTCTATGAACACTGCTACTGACATTACTATTGATGCAGAGGGTAATTATTGGGTTTCTACTATTGGAGGTGTATTTCGTTTCTCACCACAAGACGGAGCTATAGAGGAATTCAGAAATATTGATGCTTTAAGTTCAATGGATTGCAGCACTATTGCCTATGACCCGCAATCAAAAAATATCTATATTGGTTCAAGTAACGGTGACATTGATATTTACACATCGCAAGGCGGGTGGAATAGAATTACAGATATTCGTTTTGCAAAAAATTTAACCAAGAAGAAAATCAATCAGTTTCTTTTCGCAAATAATGTTGTATTTGTTGCCGGTGATTTTGGTTTCATTGATTATTCTTATTCCGGTGCACCCGGCACTTATGCTCAAAGAATTGGAATATTCCCGCAGCAAACAGAAGTAAAACAAATGCTTGTCTGGAATGATAGTTTGGTTGTTGTGACCCCCCAAGGAATTGCAATCACTGCGCTTAACAATACTTCATTTGGCAATCCAACGACATGGAGAAGCATCACTGCCAATCAAGGATTATTAAATAATGATTGTCATTCGGCAACAATCATCCGTGATTCATTATTTATAGGGCATTCAAAAGGAATTTCAGTCTATAAAAATGGAATTGCCCGTGTTCGATATAATACCAAACAAGCAGAGGAATTCGACAACATTATTACTATTGACAATAATGGAGATAATATCGTAATGTCGAAGATTTTTACCATTGAGCAATTAGACAAAGGAATAATTGCTCAACCAACATTTCACGAATTTGCGAAACATAAAACTATTATTGCAAATTCGACTGTTATGTTATTTACGTTTTTTACTCAAAATGGTGGTATTGGCATACAAAAAGACGGTAAACAAGAAAAGTTTATTCCTATAGCCCCGTTTGCAAATTTGTTTACATCGCTTGCGGTAGATAATACAGGGGTTTTATGGGCTTCGGGAGATCGCGACCGAGGCACAGGAACATATATTCTTGATAATGGACTTTGGAAAAACTTTAATACTTCTACACGCAAAGACATTTCTGAAAACGGTACTTTCAAGGTTGCTACTTTTTCAGATGGTTCTGTTTGGTTAGGCAGTTGGGGCGGTGGCGTTACCAGAGTTTTACGAAAAGATAATGATTATGAGTTTACGCGTTTTACTAATTCCAATAGTCCATTAATCGGTTTAAAGAATGCGCCCGATTTTATTGTAACAGGTATTGTTGCAAAAGATCGAGATAACAATACGTGGGTACCTGCATTTGCATTGGGCGACCCCGGTCCGACTCTGACAATGATTAATGATCAAGGAAATCATAAGTCATTTTTTGCGCCATTAACTCTGCCTCGACGAACATATACCGATGTTGTCATTGATGCAAATGACACAAAGTGGTTCGCAAGTCGCGATGAAGATGGGTTGGGATATTTTAATGAAAAAAATACACCCGATAATATGAACGATGATGTATGGGGTGTGTTAAATACAGGTAATTCGACAATTCTGGATAATAGTCCAAGTTGTTTAGAAATTGATAAAAATGGGCTTTTATGGATTGGCACAAGTGCCGGTTTGAATGTAATATACAATACTTCTAATGCCGCTCGCCAAGGTGGAAAAGTGACCGTTTCCAAATTACAAACTATTTCCAACCAAGTTGTCCGTGATATTGCTGTTGATGCCGTAAACAATAAATGGATTGCTACGAATCAAGGTGTATTTGTTCTCAATGAGGATGGCAGTGAGATATTGGCAACTATAAATATACAAAATTCTCCCTTAGTAGATAATGATGTCCGTGCGATTGCATTTGATTATCAATCAGGTAAGGTTTATTTCGGTACAGAAAAGGGATTATCGGAAGCGGTGACATTAGCCGTAAAACCTTTGGATGATTTTAGTATCAGTGTATATCCTCAGCCTTTTCACCCGGGTATTGATACAGAATTAATTATTGAAGGCTTAGGTGAAAATTCCGGTGTGCATATAGTAGGAATTGATGGCAGACCAATCCGATCACTTTCCACAAGAAGCCGAAAAACTGTATGGGACGGTAAAGACGAATTTGGCAATTATGTTGATACGGGTGTTTATGTTGTGCAAGGTGTTTCTGCTACAACTGAAAAAGCCGGTGCTGCAAAAATATCTGTCTTAAAAAAATGATGCCCGATTTCAAGGGGAAGCGTATTGCCGCACTTGATGTTGGTACAAAACGAATTGGCTATGCTACGTGTGATGAATATCACGTTGCAGTGACGCCTCGTTTATTTTTTGATGCAACCAAAGAAGATCTGTATGAACGTATCGGCAAGCAGCTGGACACTGACCGTATTGATGTTTTGGTGGTAGGTATTCCCTTGTCGCATAATGATGAGATGACCCCGATGGCAAAATTAATTACAGTATTTGTTGAAGGTCTGCGAGTTGCTTTTTCTATACCGATTATTGAATTCGATGAAGCTTTTTCCACGCGTGAAGCTTTTGTAACAATGGCTGTTACAAAAAAAGCGAAAAAAAAACGTCAAGAAAAAGGGCAAAAGGATATGGTTGCAGCCGCCGTTATTTTAAGAAATTTTCTTGATGATTTACAAAGAAACACATGAATACTATTTTGCAAATTCATGAGATTACTAAAAGTTATTCTCTTGAAAATAAAGGTGACCGACCTGTGCTATCAGGTATCAATTTTTCTGTAAACACAGGCGAATTTCTTGCTCTCGTCGGACCATCGGGTGCCGGCAAAAGTACCTTGCTTCATCTTATAGGTTTATTGGATATTGCAGATAGCGGAACTATAGATTTAACGCTTAAATCCGGAACATATTCCTATACGTCTTTATCTAAAAAGGTACAAACTGAGCTTAGGAATTCTCACATTGGTTTTATTTTTCAATTTCATCATTTATTACCTGAATTTAGTGCTATTGAAAATGTAATGATGCCGCGATTATTGGCTGGAATTTCAAAACAAGAATGCTTAGCTGACGCGAAAATATTGATGGAGAGGGTAGGGGTAAGTCATCGAGAAAATCATAAACCGTCTGAGTTATCCGGTGGAGAGCAGCAACGTGTTGCTATTGCTCGTGCTTTAATTAATAAACCACAGCTATTACTTGCCGATGAACCGACCGGAAACCTCGATACAGCAAATACAGAATCTGTGCTTGAATTATTGCAAAGTGTGCGTCGAGAGTATAATGTAACCTGTATTGTTGCCACACACAGTCAGCAAGTAGCTTCATTGGCTGATAGAACTTTGGTGATGAAAGATGGTAAAATAGTTGAATAATTGTTTTATTGTTGAGTTCTAATAACTTTCTGCACATATTTTTTTAATTGGCTATACCAAACTTTAGGATATTTCATTGATACAGCAAGTCTATATGCTTTTGTCGTAGAATACCAATCATATTTACGATGTATCCATCGTTCATCAGGTTGAAAATTAATTTTTTCTCTATATTCATCCGCAAGCATTGGATTATGTAATAACTCCTTTAATGAATATGGATAACAAATATTAGCCATCGCATCGCATACAATCCATTGTCTGTCTGTTACTTTTTGAATTTCGCACACAGTGTGGGTATCCCATTTTTTTTCACCTCTTCCAAATGGCAGCCCTTCCATGCGGAATGTTACGACTTTTGCATTAAATCCATAATATTGAGCAAGAAACTTCGCTGCACGTGAACTGCTACCACATAAACCATAGCCATCACGTAAAATTTGTTCCCCGTCTTGCTGATCATTATCTTGTGATGGAATAATATGATGATAACAATAATCGGCTATTTTTTCAATTCTTTGCCATTCAGAAATTTGTTTATTCACAATAAGGCATTGTTCCGATATTTTATGATATGAAGCTGTCTCAAAGAGAGAACTGAGAGCATTTTCCATTATTGTTGGATTATCACACAGAATAAAATATTGACAATCCGATGTAGCAGGTATTTTTTTTAGAGTGGTGTATATGTCTTGGCTGTCATCTTCATGTGAAATAATGATACAATCGTAGGGATTATTATTTCCAAGGGTATCAGACAATTGTGCTGCAATACAATGAGACTGAAGCCATGTTTGCACTGATTGATAAAGTTCATTCGAAACATAGATGTTTTGTCTATCAATGCTTATATGTTTTTTTATTTGCTTAAGAAAAGCAGAATCAATTTGATGAAACATGTGAGAGAACTTGGCAAGTATGATTGAGTAAAAACAATAAAGGCGAAACCGCAAAAGGAATCGCCTTTGAATAATTGTGACAAATATAACAGAAGTTATTATTCGCTTTTGGCAGCAGCGGCAGCTTTTTTAGCTTTACGTTCTTTGCGTTTTTCTTTATTGACAACATAACGCTTAGCCGCATTTGCTTTATGTTTTTCAACAGATTCTTCAATAACTTCCGGAGAAGCATTTTTGAATCCTAAGTGGCGACGTAACAATACGCCGTCATAGCTTAATAATGCATTAACCACATCGGTTGGTTGTGCACCATTATTGAGCCAATAGAGAGCACGTGAGTGATCAATATTGATTGTGGAAGGCGAGGTAAGCGGATTAAAATATCCGATACGCTCAATAAATGCACCATCGCGGCGTGTGCGACCGTCAACTGCTACAATATCATAAAAAGCAGCTTTTTTGCGACCTTTGCGGCGCAAACGTAGTTTAACCATGGAGATACCCTACTCTGGTTTAATTGTGAAAAAATCCGGTATTTCAGCGTCTGAAACCGGTTGGCATTTTGAAATTACGCATCTTAGATGCCATATTTCCTTTTGTCATCATCTTCATCATTTTTTGCATGTCCTCAAATTGCTTCAACAAACGATTCACATCCTGAATAGAGGAACCGCTGCCAAGTGCAATTCTGCGTCTGCGCCCACCATTGATAATTTTAGGGTTGGAACGCTCTTCTTTGGTCATGGAAAAAATGATTGCTTCTACTTTTGAGAAAGCCTTATCGTCTATCTGTACATTTCGCATTGCCGAATCCATACCCGGAATCATTCCGAGAAGGTCTTTGAGCGAACCCATACGTTTAATTACTTTTAATTGTTCTAAGAAGTCTTGAAGATTAAATTCATTTTTACGAATCTTTTCTTCTAATTTCGCAGCTTCTTTTTCATCTATTTCTGACTGCGCTTTTTCAACAAGAGTGAGAATATCACCCATGCCTAATATGCGTGATGCTATACGCTCAGGATGGAATAATTCGAGAGCATCAATTTTTTCGCCGATACCGACAAATTTAATTGGTTTACCGACAACAGTTCGTATGGAGAGAGCTGCTCCGCCTCGAGTGTCACCATCAAGTTTGGTGAGCACCACGCCTGTAAGATTTAATCGCTCATGAAATGCTTTTGCGGTATTAACGGCATCTTGTCCGGTCATGGCATCGCACACGAACAAAGTTTCGACAGGATTGAGAAGTTTAGAAATATCTTCTACTTCATTCATCATCTCTTCGTCAATCGTTAGACGACCTGCCGTATCAACAATGATAACATCGCGGTTATACTTGCGTGCATATTGGAGTGAATCAGATGCTATTTGACGCGGATTGGCATTCTCAACCGTAAACACCGGAACATTTGCTTGCTGTCCCAATACCTTGAGCTGTTCAATAGCCGCCGGACGATAAATATCGGCAGCAACCAAAAGGGGCTGACGACCTTTTTTCTTCAAATAAACAGATAATTTTCCGCAAAATGTTGTTTTTCCTGAACCTTGTAAACCGGCAACAAGGATAATCGTTGGACCTGAACGGGCATAAAGTAATTCACTCTTTTGTGCCCCCATCAACTCTACAAGCTCATCATAGACTACTTTGACAACTAATTGCCCCGGCAGAAGATTACCTTTGACCTCCATACCCACAGCTTTAGCTTTGATATCTTCAATGAATTTTTTGACGACTGCAAAATTCACGTCCGCATCAAGAAAAGCGGTTCGGATCTCTTTTATTGCTTCTTCTATATTTTCTTCAGTTATTTTGGCTTGCCCCCGCATTTTTTTAAGGGCTTGCTCAAGACGTGACTGTAGCGATTCAAACATTTTTTTGGTAAATTTCGTTCAAAGAACTGCAAAAATACGTATTTTGCTTAACCTGACAATGGATACTATGATGATTTAGACTATCTTATGGCGTATCCGTCTATGGTGGCAAAAGAATGAAAACTCAAACTATTTCCAAATATTAACCATAATTTGAAGAGCATGGGGCAGCTATGGGACAGAGTTAAACGTTTTGCTCGTTCACAATCATCAATCACTGAGTCTTCAACTTTTGAGGAGTTGATTGATACTGAGGACGATGAGTTGCGTAAGGCAATTGACGAAGCCGCTCATTCAACGTTCGGCTCCCGCGCAGCGAAAAACAATACATCGAAGAATCGCATACAAACAGAAAAGGATAGGGCATTTGCTGTTCTGGGTTTACCAATTACAGCCACCAACGATGAAGTGAGAGCTAAATATAGACTATTGATGAAAGAATTTCATCCGGATGCCGTTGCTCAACAATCTTCTGCAATCCAAGATATTGCAAGAAAGCGCAGTCAAGATATTAATATAGCATATCAATACATTAAAAAAATTCGCAAATTTTAATTATCGAAATATCATGAAAACACGTTTAGGATATGAAATACTTATCATTGTAGCATTTTCTACAATCGCAGGGCTGATGTATAATGCTTTTGTTCGTGATGCAAAAACACGACTGCCGTGGTTGCGTGAAGAAGTTGTGTTATCCACTGTTACCGATGATGATCTGTTTGCAAAGTCGCCTAAAGACACTAATATTGGGCAATTGCCGGCTTCAACTGAACAAGGTACTACGGCTGTGAATGTGCCAACGCAGTCAAATACGGTTGAGGTAAAAGATACTTCTCGGAAAAACCCCACTAAGCAAGTATCGCCGCCACCGCAGATAACTGAACAACAAGAGCAAAATACAAAAAAAGCATTGGCGGTAACATATCAACAAGTTCTGCGATTAAATACAGATGAAAGTGTATTGTTTTTCGATGCACGTAATGAACATGAGTTTGCGGAAGGCAGCATTCCACGTGCAAAAAATGTCTTCCCTTTAGATTTTGAAAAACATATTCCGTATATTCTCGGATTGCCTAAAGATGTGAGAATTGTCGTGTTCTGCGGTGGTGGTCAATGTGATTTAAGCCATGATCTATCAGAAAAACTCATCCAATTTGGATTTTCTAAAGTGTATATTTATTTAGGTGGCTACACTGAATGGAAAAATAAACAGGAACAAAAATGAAAAAGAAACTTCTCTTATTGCATGGAGCATTAGGTTCAGCACAACAATTTGACACTCTCATCACACTACTCGAAAAAACTTATGAAGTATTTACCTGTGATTTTGAAGGTCATGGTACAGGACAAACCACACATCGTCATTATAGAATTGAACATTTTGCTGAAAATGTTCATAATTTTATAAAAGATAATTCCCTGCAATCATGTCACATCATAGGATATAGTATGGGGGGATATGTTGGTTTATATTGTGCTCGTCATTATCCTGAATTGATTGAATCAGTTATTACTTTAGGCACTAAATTCTTTTGGAGTGCCGATTATGCAATGAATGAAATACAAAAGTTGCAGCCGGAAATAATACAGTCGAAAGTGCCGGCATTTGCTCAGGTTTTAGAAAAAAGACATGCAAAACATGATTGGAAAAATGTCTTGACTAACACTGCTGAAATGATGGTGCATTTAGGAAATACTATGCCCCTGACTTCTGAAGATATACAAATGATTACTGCTCGTCTGTCTATCGGTGTAGCGGAAAAAGATATCACTGTTTCTGTCGATGAAACGGAAAAACTTGCTCGCTGCAATCCCCAAAGCGAATTTTATGTGTTGCCGGGTTCATTTCATCCATTAGAAAAAATACGCACTGCTCTTTGGGCTTCGCTTATTACCGATTTTATTGAACGTTGATATTGTATTATGGTATTGAAAAAAAAAGCACTCGCTATTATAGGAGTGCTTTTTTGTTGTTCGTACTATGTCTTCTGTGGTCAAAGCAAGAGTAAAAAGTATTTACCTAAGCATTACAATCCTACCAAAAGTAAATATGTGATGGCTGTTCTGATACCATATTTGAGTACTTTTTCGGATCGTCCTGTGGCTCGTTCTTTGATATGTGTGCCGAGAGCGATAAGTCCTAATGTGCTAAAAATAACGGCAATCGCAAGGGTAATACCAAATTCAAGTGATGTTTGTTTGGCATAAAATGAAGCAAGTCCAAAAGACCACGGTGTACCATAAATAAGGAATAAATGAATCATATAGATTCCTAATGATTTACCGCTGAAGAATACAAAATGTTCTTTCCATTGAGAGAGTTTCTCTATGGCAACAGCGCATAAAGAGAAAAACATCAGCACAAAGCCAATCCGTGAGAACATCATTGTGGGGCTCATCTGTCCGGGGATTTGTTCACCAAGTACTATTTGGAAAAATCCTTCATTAACTGCTGCCGCAATCCAGAAGAAAAGCCCATACCGCACACCGTATTTTTTGATAATATGATTGCGTTCACTTGCTCTATATTGTTCTAAAAATGCTCCAATGGCAACACCCATAAATAAAAATCCCGAATAGGGGAAAATCGGGAACAAAGACCCATTGGCAAAAGACACATAATTTGATAATAACAGTGGCATATATCCTTGCAAAGAAAGCGCATGGATTGCAGGTGATGCCAGAAAAATACTGAGTGCTATCATAAACGATGTCAAGCCAAGACGCGCATTGCTTTTTGTGAAGAATGCCGTAAGCAAAAGTAAAAGCAATGATACGCCCGTTAATTGCAATATATTCACTTGCAACACATAGTGCCATGCTTTGGACGAAACAAAAGGTAAATCAACAATCCTACTGGCAGGAAACATCATTAAATAGCCCAGACCAAGTATGGTTAATCCCCATGTAAGTCGGCGTTGAATTGTCTTGTTGGTAAGAGAACCATCCCCTTGACGTTTTAACACAAAAACATGAACTGCGCCCGATACCATTAAAAAGACAGGTGCGGTCAATCCACGAATATATGTCCATATATTCCAAGGAAATAAGGATGGATCAAGAACGGAGGAAGAAACTAAAGCATCTAAAGTATGACCTTGCATCATCATTATCATTGCAATAAATCGTGCAAAATCAAGTGCATACAATCGTTTTTCGGAATGCGAAGGAGTTAACGATGAACTACTACTATGGGAGTCCAAGTATGTTGGCTTTCAAAATTATGTGACAATATTGCTTACAAAATTGCACACAGTTTTTGACTTGTCCAACTTAATTATTTTTCATAATTGCTTTTGTGCTAATGAAATCCTGTTTTTATCGCGAAATCTCTTTACTGCCGATACAGATTATGGTGAACTATATACGAATACACAGCCGCGGGCACAATGCCTGAAATATCTTTGTTCTCGCCTATATTTTGTCGTATTTCTGTTGAAGAGTAATCAGAAAGTTCATGCGCTAATGTAACGTAGGGTGCATTCATTCCGAAAAGCATTGATAAGTGTTCGGCACCTCCATAATCGGGACGCTCGGCTACAACTATGGTGCATAATTCTGCAATCGCCTGATATTCCTTCCATTCCCCGAAGCGTTTTGCCTGATCGCCCCCAATAATAAGATATAAGCCATCATGCGGATATTCTCTGTGAATTTCTCGTATGGTATCAATAGTATAAGAGATACCGCCTCGCCGTAATTCTCTGTCATCAATGATTATACGCGGGTCTTGGAAAGCTAATGCCAACATTGCCACTCTGTGTTCATCGGCTACTTTATACTGATCTTGCTTAAAAGGCGAAAGTGCGCAGGGAACAACATGGACTTGTGCGGGAGCATACTCTTGCATAAATTGCTGTACTATGCGGCAATGTACATTGTGGACGGGATTGAATGTTCCGCCGAAAATTGCAATATTCATGTCATCAGGATAAAAAAAAAGCCCGATGATTTTCATCGAGCTTATAAAATAGAAAGTCAAGAATCAATTAAGAACTACTAAATCCGACATTGTATTGACTCTGCCATGAACCACATTCATAGAGACAAATTCGCGATTTGACTTTACCTTTTTCTCAAATTCATCGCGGAATAACTTGATGAAGCCACGCACAGGCCATGCCGCAGCATCACCCAAAGCGCATATAGTATTGCCTTCAATATTGCCCGCTACGGAATAGAGCAAATCAATATCTTTCATTGTTGCATCACCATGGTCAAGGCGATGGAGAATTTTTTCCATCCATCCGCAACCCTCACGGCATGGCGTACATTGTCCGCATGATTCATGATGATAGAAGCGAGTAATGCGTAAAAGCACTTTTACCAAGTCGGTATCTTCATCCATAACCATAATGCCTGCTGTGCCGATATAAGAACCATGCTCACGCAAAGACTCATTATCCATCCGCACACCCTCAATACGGTCACCACGCAATGGGGGCATAGAACTGCCGCCCGGAATAATTGCTTTAATCTTTTTATTGCCCGGAACGCCGCCGCATACATTGTAAATAATATCCGTAAGTAATGTGCCCGTTGGTAATTCATACACACCCGGTTTATTCACATGACCGCTTATACCATACAGCAATGTACCCGGATGTTTTTCTGCACCGATTTTCGAATATGCTTCCGCACCGATTTTAATGATTGGGGGCACTGTTGCCAATGTTTCCACATTATTAATCGTGGTGGGCATACCCCATAAACCTTTTTGTGCCGGAAAAGGGGGCTTAAAGCGCGGATATGCTCGGTCGCCTTCAAGAGAATTCATGAGTGATGTTTCCTCACCGCAGATATATGCTCCTGCTCCTTTATGCACATATATATCAATGGAATAATTATGGTTGAATGTCTTTTTCATTGCATCGCCTATCATACCTTTATCGTATGCTTGGCGCACCGCTGCTTCCATCATATCAACCCATTTATGATATTCACCGCGTATATAAATATATGCTTTCGATATACCCATCGCATAGCCGGCAATCATGATGCCTTCTATAAGTTGATGGGGATTATACTCAAAAATCTGTCGGTCTTTGAATGATCCGGGCTCCGATTCATCACCGTTAATGGCAAGGTATTTGGGTTTATCATTGCCCTTAGGCATGAAACTCCATTTCAATCCGGTAGAAAAACAAGCACCGCCGCGACCGCGCAATCCTGATTTTTTTACCTCATTGATGACCTCGTCTTGCGTCATTGTAATAACTTGACGATAAGCATCATAGCCGCCATTGGCTCGATAGACATCAATCTCATGCAGATTGGGTATCTGGGGTAAAACAAGATGGGGAAGTGTATTATACATATCTTTTTCCTTTCATTCAGTTAATAACTTTGGCAAAAATACGAGAGATGAGAGAAATGACCGAACATATCTCGCATAACTTTGTTAAACCGCACATACAAAACAGTTCTTGTAAGTGCCAATACAGTTCCCACTCGTTCATTGCAAGAGTGTTTGGTGTACGATTGCAACTCTGTAACATTGCCATACTTTTTGTGTCTTTTCGAGCGGGAAACACTCGGGTGTATTGCTGTGCAGTACTATACCCTTTGCAATATGATGCTATGATTTATATTGCGGATATCTTAGCACATAAGTCCCCTGTGTGAGTGATAAGCCGACAAGAATGTTACTGTGATTTCAAAGATTCTCACGAATGATATTCTTGTTATGTAAGGATTTGAAAAACACAAATCATCAGATGTGTGGATAGTACGGTGTACATTCCATTGTCCGCAATGCTGAATGTGTTTCTATATATTGCAGTATATTGCAGAAAAAAATCAGACATCAAACAAAAAAATATGAAAAATACTTCCGAAGCATGGGTTGAAATCATACCTTTTGAATTAAGAACACACCTTGACTTACCTTTATTTGCATCATCGGTATCTGCGGGTTTTCCTTTGCCGGCAGAGGAATTTGTGGAATCGGTTTTAGATTTAAATGAATATTTGGTGCAGAATAAAACTTCAACATTTTTATTGCGAGTCAGAGGAGATTCCATGCGTGATATGGGTATCTACGATGGTTCTATTCTTGTTGTGGATAAATCTCTTGAACCTGCGGACGGCAATACTGTAATTGCTGTTGTTGATGGTGAATTTTTAGTGAAAATATATCGCATACAAGGAAAAAAGCATCTACTGGTTGCTGCGAATAAAGATTATGTGCCCATTGAAATTGATGAAACTATCACTTTGTGGGGTGTTGCAACAAATTGTATCAATGGTTTGCGATGAAATCGGTTATTCTCATAGATTGTAACAATTATTTTGTGTCATGCGAGCGGGTTTTTAATCCATCGCTTGAAGGTAAGCCGGTTGTTGTTTTAAGCAGCAATGACGGTTGTGTAGTTTCTCGCTCTCAAGAAGCAAAAGATATTGGTATTCCCATGGGTGCACCGGCTTTTCAATGGGAACATATTTTTCGGAAATATAATGTTCACATATTCTCTTCTCATTTTTCATTATATGCGGATATGTCGCGACGCGTCAGAGAAACTGTGCGTTCTTTGTGCGAAGATAGTGAGCAATATTCCATAGACGAATTTTTTGTGTATTGTCCCGATGATAAAGACTATCGCGAATGGTGCCATACTATTCGGCAACGTATTATGCAATGGACAGGTATTCCTACAAGTATTGGCATTGCACCGACAAAAACATTAGCTAAAATTGCCAATAAAATTGCTAAAAAGAATAAAAGTTTCAATGCCATCGTGGATTGGCAAAGAGATATTCAAGACCATGAAGCCATGTTGGAATCCATACCGTGTAGCGATGTATGGGGAATAGGAAGGCGATATGCACGATTTTTATTGTCACGAGGTATTGAAAATGCACGACAGTTACGCGATGCCGATGAGGCGATGATTAAAAAAAATCTTTCGATTGTTGGTCTCAGAATATGTTATGAATTGCGTGGAATTTCTTGTATTTCTCTTACATCATTGCAAGCAGCTCGAAAAACACTAATGCATTCGAGAACTTTTGGGAAAATGCTCACAGACTATGATGAATTGTCGCAAGCCATTACTTTATATGCTTCTTTTGCTGCATATTCATTGCGCCGACATCGTCTGGTTGCATCCGCAATCACGGTTTTTATTCGAACAAATAGATTCAGAGACGATTTGCCCCAATATTTTCAAGAAAAAACGATAGCCATCATACCTCCTTCGCATAATACTCTTTTTATCATAGAAACAGCACAACAAGCATTGAAATCCATCTATAAAAAAGGATATCATTATGCAAAAGGAGGGGTAATATTCACAGGATTATGTCCCGAAGATGCAGCGCAGCATTCGCTGTTTCCCTCGAAATACACAAAGCAACATTATCACAATGCTATAAAAGCTATGGATAGTATTGTGATGAGATATGGAAAAAAAACACTGTATCCGGCTTCATGTGGTGTGCAAAGACGATGGTTGTCGAAAGCCGCACTCTGTTCACCATCATATATTTCATCATTCAACGATATTCCTATATGTCATGCAAAATAACCAAGTGCCTCATATCTTACAATTCTGTTTTTTATTCAATTTTTTATAATACAATTATGTGTTTTCTCCCTTTTACTCGTATGATGATAACATCATTTTTTGTCATCGTCACCTATTTTTCTCTATTTTCTTCCCTCACAGCCCAAAACTTCCCTACGGAGTTATTTCAAAATTCTGCACAAGGCACTGAGTTTTGGCTTGCCGTGCCGGGGAATGATGACCCACAACAACCGGTAAACGCTCTCGAATTTTATGTGACATCAATGTATGATACGGAAGTAACTATCGAGGCACCGGGTTTCGGTTTTAAACGTACTGAACTATTAAAAGCTAACAAAGTGGTCACTTTCTCTTCTTTAAAGCAAACAGCCAATTGGGCATGGGAAATTTGGAAAAGTGAAGAAATAGTGAAGCACGGTATTCGTATTTCAGCTCCGCAACCAATATCCGTCTATGTCCTTAATTATAAGTCAGTGAGTTCGGATGGCTATCTTGCTATCCCAACCAATGTATGGGGCACAAAATATATTCATAACAGCTATTATGATTTTGCAGAAGTAAGACCATGGAAAACGGGTTTTACCATTATTGCGAAAGAAGATCAAACCAAGGTAAGCATAGAACTCAAAGGGAAAGGAAAATCTGTTGCCACAACCGTTAAAAAACGCAGAATAGGCGATAAATGGTCAGTTATTCTTGATAAAGGCGATACGTATAGTGTTATGGGCGATGGAACTACACAAGGTGGATTTGACCTTAGCGGCAGCAGCATAACAGGGGATAAACCGATTGGGCTTATTTCCTTCCATCAACGAGTAATTATTCCAACTAATGCACAAAATGGTCGTGACCATATTATAGAAATGATGCCGCCTGTAACGGCATGGGGCAAAACATTTTATTCGGTTGAATTTGCACGCGACAATAAAGGCGATTTTTTCCGTGTAGTCGCTGCGCAGGATAGTACTGTCGTAGATATGGTGTATATGGATAAAAAAGAAGGCACTGAGCTTGGTCGCCGAAAAATAACATTAGCGAAAGCAGGTGATTTTTGGGAAGATTTTAATTATTGGAACGGCAGAGGTGAAACCGAAGGTATTCGTGGTGTTTCGGTCTGGAAGTCCAATAAGCCGATTATGATATGTCAGTATGCGTATTCTGACAATTGGGATAATGGTGATGAATTTGACCCATTTATGATTGTGCTAACACCCGTAGAACAATATGTCAATTCTGCAATATTTCAAACTCCTGCTAATGCCGCCTTTAATAAAAACTGGTTAGGTATAATTGTGGAAGGTGATTCTCCGAAAACAGATCCAACACAACAGAAAATACGCTCAATAATCTTAGATGGCGATTCTCTTTACAAAAAGTACCCGCAAATTTTATTGAATCGTATCCCCGGTTCAAATTATTATTGGGGGCATATACCAATTACTACTGCCGGACATCATTCAATACAGGCAAATACACGTTTTGGCGGTTATATTTACGGCTTCAGTAACTTTGCAGGTTATGGATGGCCCGCTGCTATGGGTTTTCGTAATCTTTCAGTATTTGATACTGTTGCCCCACAAATAACAAAAACCGCATCGTGTGGTGATTATATTTGCGAAGCAACAGAATTAGTCAAAGATTCGCGTGTGGGAACATCGGCTGCACAAGGACAAGATTCTTTGCAAGAAGACACAGGAATTATGGGAATTGCTTTGCGTACTCCGGTAAGCGTTAATTATGCTCTTACATTAGTATCTCCGCAAACACTCACACGTGAACCCAAAGTAACGAGAGCTCAATATGAACTTCGTGTTATTGATAAAACAAAAGATGCTTATGCAATAATTATTCTCAATGATCAGGCAGATAATTACTCGTATGATACCGTTATGTACCGTGCAGATAAGATTGACATAGAGCCATCAATAAACCAATTTGGTAAAGTCCGCCTTGGTACATCAAAGACTATGGAAATAAAAATTAATAATAAAGGAACGAATGACATAATCATTAATAAAATTTCGCTTGTTGCGAATAAACAGTATAAAATTACCAATACTTTTCCCTCGCCATTGACAGTGAAGCCCGGGCAATCGGTTGCTGTGACACTCGATTTTACGCCGATAAAAGAAGGTAAAAGTGATGATGATGCAGAGCTTACCATAGATACTCTCATAGTACAAACAAATTGCTTCGTCTTGCAATCTCCGGTAAAAGGTCGTGGCGTGCGCCCATGTATTGACGTTGAAAAAATATGGAATGCGGGCGATGTTCTGGTGAACACGAAAAAATGTAAATCTGTGGGTACTTCCGATGGGATACGAATTGTGAATAATGGTACGGATACATTAATGGTAACGGGTATCACAGGTATTCGTTTACCATTTACCTCAACGATGACTTTTCCTTTTAAAGTACAACCCGGCGGAGAGTATTTTGCCAAAATGGTGTGTTTTGAGCCGACAATGGACAAAACCGATAGCGTGAAGATTATGTTTGAATCAGATGCACAAGGTACTGATTGTTTTAATGAATCATTATGGTTTGGTCGCGGACAATTACCAAGTGCGATTGATGATAATTTGAATAATCCTCTCAGCTCACGTATTCGCACATATCCAAATCCGAGTGAAGGTACATTGACCATAGAAATTGAAGAAAATGCTTTCACGGGGGAATTATTTACTCTCGAAATTTATGATATGTTTGGTCGTCAGATAGGAATATATCAAATATACAATAAACAAACGATAGATGTTAATACTATCCCCGTAGGACAATATCAGCTTCAAGTTCGGAATGCACAAACACAGAGTACATTTGCACCAAGTATATTTAGCATAATGAGGTAAATATGAAAAAAGTACTATCACTCATTGTAATTTTTGTTCTTGGCGCATTAAATGCCCAAGCGCAGTGGGAACAAAGCAATGGACCGTATGGCGGGTATGTTCTTTCCCTTGTTCAGAGTGGCAAATATCTCTATGCGGGCACGAGATTCGGTGCTTATCGTAGCAGCGATAATGGCGATAATTGGCAGAGCATTGGCTTGGATAATCTGTATGTTCCTTCCCTTATTCATAGCGGCAATTATCTCTATGCGGGTACTTCGGATGGAGTTTATCGTAGCAGCGATAATGGAGATAATTGGCAGAGCAGCGGTTTGGATAATCAGTCTGTTAATTCCCTTATTCAGAGCGGGAATTATCTCTATGCGGGCACGGATGTTGGAGGCGTCTATCGTAGCAGCGATAATGGTGATAATTGGCAGAGCATCGGTTTGGATAATCAGTCTGTTAATTCCCTTATTCAGAGCGGGAATTATCTCTATGCGGGCACTTGGGATGGTGTCTATCGTAGCAGCGATAATGGTGGGAGTTGGCAAAGGCAGAGCATCGGTCTGGATAATCAGTCTGTTTACTCCCTTGTTCAGAGCGGTAATTATCTCTATGCGGGCACGATGGTTGGAGGCGTCTATCGTAGCAGCGATAATGGTGATAATTGGCAGAGCATCGGTTTGGATAATCGGTTTGTTTACTCCCTTATTCAGAGCGGGAATTATCTCTATGCGGGCACGTTAGGTGGAGGTATCTATCGTAGCAGCGATAATGGTGATAATTGGCAGAGCATCGGTTTGGATAATCGGTCTGTTTACTCCCTTATTCAGAGCGGGAATTATCTCTATGCGGGCACGGATGATAAGGTTTGGAGACTTCCAATAGAGTCTTCACCATCGGAATTAGTATCTCCGGTTGACCAAGCAACAGATATTGGATTAACACCCGAATTTAGATGGACGCATGAACAAGGCATTGATAATTATGCCTTATGGGTTTATACTGATAGGACGAATCCGACGAGTAGAGAAGTCGAAGTAATTGTACCTGCTAAAGATTATCTCGTTGGCGAAGAAATAATATATCGTACGAAGGAAGTATTGCAAACGGAGAAGAGATATTATTGGCAAGTCCGCAAGAATAAAGACGACGGTGAGATGATAGGTGAAAACAGTTTTACGACAGGGAAAACTCCGAATTCTGCTGATGATTTGATGATAGGAGGCGTATCATATGGTCTTAACATTCTTCGCACATATCCCAATCCGAGTGAAGGTACATTGACCATAGAAATTGAAGATGTACAAGCAAGCAGTGATATATATGATGTGATGATGTATGATATGTATGGTCGTCAGATAGGTATATATCAAATATACAATAAACAAACGATAGATGTTAATACTATCCCTGTAGGACAATATCAGCTTCAAGTCCGAAATGCACAAACACAGAGTATATTTGCACCAAGTATATTTAGCATAATGAGGTAAATATGAAAAAAATAATCTCACTCATTGTAATTTTTGTTCTTGGCGCATTAAATGCCCAAGCGCAGTGGGAACAAAGCAATGGACCGTATGGCGGTACAATTAGCTCATTGGCAGTGAGCGGAACGACAGTGCTTGCCGTAGTAGATGGCGTAATTTATCGCAGTACCGACAATGGTTATTCATGGACGCGTGCCAAGATGAATTTGGGTAGTCGTGCTTATTCTCTTTTTGTTCGTGATACAACACTTTTTGCTACGGCTTGGGGTATTGGAGTAGTTCGTAGTACAGATAATGGCAATACATGGACTGCACCAGTGTCACAGTATATTAAACATGAAGAGTCATATTCATTAATTGTAAATGACAAGTCTATTTTTGTCGGAACCGCTAAAGGACTTTACCGAAGTAATGACAATGGCGATTCATGGACTTTGTCCTCATTAGTACAAAAAGTTCGTTCGCTTGTAGTATCCGGAGGAATTCTTTTTGCTGGAACTGATAGCGGTATCTATCTTAGTACAGATAATGGTGGGACATGGAGTGACACATTACTAAGTAAAAATATACGCTCACTTGCTGTAAGGGGAACCACAATTTTTGCAGGTACAAACAGTGGGGTTTATTATAGTACCGACGATGGCAAAACATGGGTGGCAACAGCATTGTCACAAAGCGTGGTTCATTCAATATGTGTGACCGGAACGACAATTCTTGCCGGAACTGATGGTGGAATTTATCACAGTACCGATGATGGTAAAACATGGCTCTTTACTCAATTTAAAAATCAACGTACAAGTGCTATTGTTGTAAGTGGGGGAACATTTATTGCGGGAACTGAATTAGGTATGTACCGCAGTACAAATAATGGTGACACATGGAGTGTTGCTAATAATGGCTTAAAGAATGTCGTTGTTCAATCTCTTATCTTTTATGGTACAAAACTTTTTGCCGGAACAAACAAAGGTCTTTACCTTACCAATGATATTGAAAATGAATGGATTTTTTCCAATAATGATTTAATTAACAAAAGTGTGTATTCATTTGTGGTTAGTGGAGGAACTCTTTTTGCCGGAACTAATAATGGGGTATATCGTAGCGTAGATAGTGGTACTACATGGAGTGTATCGGGTTTACAGCCGGAGATCGTTAATTCTCTTGAAGTTAATGGTACAACAATATTTGCATCTACAAAGGAGGGTTATGTCTGTCATAGTACCAATAATGGCGACACTTGGATTTATAGTAGTTTAGGACTTTCTTTGATTGATCCCATTAATTCAATAATCATAAGCGGAACGACTATTATTGGAAAAACCAGTAGAGGAATTTATCTCAGTAGTGACAAAGGTAGTACTTGGCGTAAAACTTATACTCTAAAAAGTTCCACTAAAACGTTACTGCTCCATGATAATACTCTTTTTGTAGGGACAGATCAAGAAATTGTTCATAGTACAGATAATGGCGAAACATGGAGTATTATCAGTTCTACGCAAGGTGCTAGAATACTCATAGGGTACGGAACGACACTTTTTGCCGGAACTAATAAAGCGGTTTACCGCAGTACAGATAAAGGGGTGACATGGAATATAATCGGCTTACCGATTCAAAATGTTAATTCGCTTTATATACATGGTGATTATCTTTATGCCGGAACACACGACAACGGTGTCTGGAAAATGCCATTATCAGCAACAAATATTGAAGAAAGAGAAGAAAATACTACTCTCAGCTCACGTATTCGCACATATCCCAATCCGAGTGAAGGTACATTGACCATAAAAATTGAAGAAAATGCTTTCACGGGGGAGATATTTACTCTCGAAATTTATGATATGTTTGGTCGGAATGTGGGAGAATTTCCTATGACTGCTTCGCGCACGATTGATGTCAGTTATTTACCCGTGGGGCATTACCGTATAGGAATACGCACTACACAGAATTCAGTATTGTTTGCTTCGGGCAATTTTACTTTGATTAAATAATATTTTTTTAAGCATCAATCAAAGGTCGTTATGTCATACATGGCGACCTTTTTTTGTGGAGATAGTTGTTGACAACGAACAGTTCCAAGAAACTTCCCCTCATTGAGTAATGGCGCATGCATTCTGACGGGGTGGACAATGGCGTTTGTTACATCTTTGATAATGGCAACATACATCTCACAGATTCCTTATTTTTGAAGAAATAGTATATATCCATTAATCCAAAAACCCTCATGAAAAAGAGAGTAATCGTTTGTTTTATCGTGTGTATTGCCACAGTAATAAGCGTCACTGCCCAAACCGCCGAAAGTTATTTTACAGCAGGGCTTGAAAAAGCCGAGAAAGGTTTATATAAAGGAGCCCTTGACGATTTTACGAAAGCGATAGAACTTAATCCTCAATATGCCCGGGCATATTCTAATCGTGGCAATGCTAAATCCGCTTTAGGCGATAAAGAAGGCGCGATAGCTGATTATACGAAAGCAATAGAAGTTAATCCTCAATATGCCGCTGCATATTATAATCGTGGTCTTGCTAAATCAGATTTAGGAGATAAGAATGGAGCAATTTCTGATTATACTAAATCAATAGAATTTAATCCTCAAGATGCTGATGCATATTTTCAACGTGGTTATGTTAAAAACGATATACGAGACACTAAAGGAGCCATTGCCGATTATACGAAAGCGATAGAACTTAATCCTCAATTTGCCGCTGCATATTCTAATCTTGGCAATGCTAAATCCGAGTTAGGTGATAATAAAAGTGCCATTGCCGATTATACAAAAGCTATAGAATTTAATCCTCAATATGCCCAGGCATATTATAATCGTGGTTTTGCAAAATCCGCTTTAGGTGATAAAGAAGGCGCTATTTTTGATTATACGAAGGCGATAGAACTTAATCCTCAATATGCCAAGGCATGTTATAATCGTGGCATTGATAAATCCGCTTTAGGTGATAAGAACGGAGCTATTGCCGATTTTACGAAGGCGATAGAACTTAATCCTCAAGATGCCGAAGCGTATTCTATTCGTGGTATTGTTAAAAATGATTTAGGCGATAAAGAAGGTGCTGTAGCCGATTATACGAAAGCAATAGAATTTAATCCTCAATATGCTGATGCATATTTAAATCGTGGTGTAGCTAAAGATGATTTAGGAGATAAGTATGGAGCCATTGCCGATTACAATAAAGCGATAGAACTTAATCCTCAATTTGCGGAGGCATATTATAGTCGTGGCAATGCTAAGAATGATTTAGGTGATAATTATGGCTCTATAGCCGATTATAATAGAGCATTAGAACTTAATTCTCAATATGCAGATGCATATTCTAATCGTGGTATTGCTAAGTTCAATTTAGGAGATAACAAAGGTGCGATAGCCGATTTTACAAAGGCGATAGAAGTTAATCCTCAATATGCCGAGGCGTATTTTAATCGAGCTATGATGTATGGACAACAAGGAAAGATAACATTAAGTTGCGCAGATTTGCAAAAAGCCAAGGAATTAGGTTTAAAACAAGCAGCATCAATGATTGAAAAACACTGTAAATAATAGTGATTGAATCACAGATTCCTTATTTTTGAAAAAATATTATATATCCATTAATCAGAAAGCACTTATGAAGAAGTTGGTAATCGTTTTTTTTGTTGTGTGTATTGCAGTGCAACCTGTATAACACTGTCCGTATTGTTACAAAGAATTGAGTCATTAGAAACTATCTAAATCATTTATACTCTGATTTATGAAAACGCTTTATACTTTACTAATTGTTTGCTTGAGTAATTTAGTTGTGGCAATTCAAGGTTGTTCACCTTATTCGAACTATAGAAGCCCGGTAATTAAAAGAGAACATAAACTGAAGGCAAGAAATGGTGTTATTCTACTTTACAGAAATACAAAGGAAGGTGTTGGCAAGATAGCGGATAGCGTGGCTCTTACCAAGGGCTGTGATATACATAGTTTAGAATATCAGAGTTATCAAAACAAGTTTTTCTACAAAGTGTTTCTCAAAAAGGACACATTTTGGGTCTGCCCCCCGACAGTGCTCACTGAAGATGGTTATGAACTTGTTAACATGAAGCTATATAATAGTGTTGATGTTAAGAAAGATGATGCTGTAGCCGCATGGTCAAGAGCAACTGTTTGGATAAACGAAAATAGTGATATGAAGGTTCAAATAGCCACCGATGCATTAATAGATACATTTAACCCAATAAATATGTTTGATCATGGTTTTACAGCGACGAAACAAGTTACCGAAAACGGTGTAAAAATTGAACTGAAATGTAAAGGTAGTCGAGATTGTTTCGAAATGAAGCAATTAGGCTTGTACTTTATATTAACAGGAAAGACTGTTTACAGGTCAGATCTTGACTAGTTATGGCTTTTTAAGGAAAGTCCAATAAATATATTGAGTGGGATAGACACAACGGGTGTCCTTTATATAGGAAAAGCAGACTCTTTTGTGGATAGAGTAATTACTTTAAAAAAGTCACTATTACCCGATTATACTGATACGAGTCATAAGGTTGGTAATGTATATAAGGAACATCCAATAATTGCAGCACATTTTCCACTTGAAAATTTATATGTTGAGCTTCAAGCAGATGACAATCCGAAAAACCTTGAAAGTATATTGATTGATGAATATTTTAAAAAATACGGTGAGGTCCCTCCACTAAATGCAAATCAGAGTTGATTACATAATTTTTAAAAATTGCTAAAGATAAATTTAGGGCAGTTCACAAGAGCTGCCCTTTTTTAATTTTCGGAGGCAAAGAATTAATTGCCATGAGGACCAACTTTGGGTAAAGCGGCTTTGTGTTTTACATAGTGATCTATCCACCATCGAATATCACGATTGCTTTCGATGCGCCTTCCGGCAAGAACATGGTCTGCATTATCGTACATGATAAGTTTATAGGGTTTGTGCGCTTTTTGCAATGCCATGCCAAGATGATAGGCATGGAGAGGAGCCACACGTTTATCGCCGCTGCCATGTATGACAAGAAGGGGAGTGGTGTCCGGCAGTTCATGCGCCCATGCTGCGGCAGAGCGTCTGAGAGCTTCAGTGGTAAAATCCATGTCGGGGCGTAAGAATTTACCGAATGTTGTGTGAATATGGGAGCTTGGGTCATCAAGGTGAAATGCTGTGGGTGCGCCAATGGTGACTGCTGCTCTGAAAAGAGATAATTGTCGCAATATCATAAGAGCCATCATGCCGCCGCGACTGCCGCCGATTAAACCCAAACGGTCTTGGTCAATATATGGCAATGAGCGAATAAGCGGTAAGAGGTTCATCACATCATTGACATCGCCATTGCCCCATTCTTCGGTGCCTTCACTGCCGCCTTGTCCTCGATACTGACTTGCAAAAGTGACATATCCCCAGCTTGCATAGAGTGCCGCCGAACCGAAGAGGGTTTCGGGGGTTAATGCTCCGCGCGGACCTGCACCGCCACGATTAAAAATGATACAGGGTAATTTTTCCTCCGAAGCGGGTGGAAGTGCCAGAAATCCTTTGATGAGCAATCCATCGGAGGAGTAGGTGATTTCATACATCTGTACGGCGGCATAGTGAGCAAAGTCGCTTTCATTCATAGAGCGTTTTGCCATAGAGAGTGCCGATTTGGGTGGCTCGATTTTTTTACTGTCTAAGAGTATGCCATTTGCTAATTTCATGGGAGTAAAGCTAAAATGGATGATTAATCATTGTGTTGTTGCCAAAGAGCAAATAAATCAGGACGACGCTTTTTTGTTTTTTCGATTGCTTGTTGTTCTCGCCATTGCCGAATAAGGGCATGATTGCCGCTGCGTAAGACTTCGGGTACATTCATACCGCGAAATTCAGCCGGTTTGGTATAATGTGGCGCGTCCAATAAACCATGCATAAAACTATCGTCAAGCACAGATTCGGCATCGCTGACGGCTCCGGGAATTAATCGAACAATAGCATCTGTAAGGACTAAAGCGGGAATTTCTCCGCCACTCAAAACATAATCGCCAATGCTTATTTCATGGGTGATAAGTGTGTCGCGAATTCTTTGATCAATTCCTTTGTAATGTCCGGCAAGCATCATGATATTGTTCATGAGAGAAAATTGATTGGCAATATCTTGTGTTAATGTTGTGCCGTCCGGAGTTAAAAATATTATGGCATCATAGGTGCGCTGTTGTTGTAATTGTTCAATGCAAGCAAAAACGGGTGCACATTGTATAATCATACCCGCACCACCGCCATAGGGAGTGTCATCAATATGGCGATAGGTATCGTCGGCATAGTCATGTAGATTATGCGTTTCTATGGTGATTAATTGTTTTTTTCTTGCTCTTCCGACAATACTGTGGTCGAGTCCGCTTTGCAATAATTGCGGCACGCCTGCAATAATATCTATACGTTTTGCTGAATTATTCATCGCCGTCAATTTCCTCCATTAATGCAATTTCGATATATTTTTTTTCAGTATGTACGGCAATGACGGTTGAATCAATGACAGGAAGTAAAATTTCTTTATTGTCCGGTGTCATGATAACCCACACATCATTTGCGGGTAATTGCCATACATCGTTTATAGTGCCGATAGTGTTTTTGGTGATATGGTCAATAGCCGAGCAACCGATAATTTCTTGCACCATAAATTCTTCCTTGTATTTTCCGCTTTTTTTATCGGCATCAATAAATACTGCTTTACCAATCAGAAGTTCTGCTTTTTCTTTCACGGTAATATTTTTACATAATACCTGAATATGTTTACCATGAAATTTACTGTTCACAACTGTATAGGGTTCAGTAAATTGTGGCGAAAAACCCAGATACAGTATATCATTGTTCGCAAAAAGCGCATTGAAGTTATCGGTTTCAATGAGAAATTCACCTTTTAACCCCATAGTTCGCGTAATAATTCCGCATCGTTGTAATTGTTTCATAATTCGTTTTTTTTTGCAATAATGATACTATGGTGCGATATAGATTCATAGTTTCTGAGAATAGCTGATTGCCGAGCATCGAAAGTAGTGTGATGCCCGGATTTACAGACAAGTTCATCGCCTTGTAATTGTATAAGCAATTTGCCTTCCAATGACATAACATCGAGTGTTGTTCCAAAAGCAAAAGGTGTTTCGGTAAGTTGTGAGTTTGGTTCTAAGAACAAATCAAAAACGATGATGTCGGAGTTGTTGTGCGGCATTTTGAGCGTAAGAAGAGGTCTATGTTGTTCATCACCGGTAATAAATATACGTTTGTGCCGTTCATCTGTTATGCCATACTGCGAGAATGGGTATTGTTCGGCTAAAGTGAAAAAAAACTCTGAGAGGCGAAAACGATAGAGTTGCAATAAAGGTATAAGTGCATCAATTTTGATAGTTCTTTTGCCATTTTCAACAAGAGATAAAAAACTCTTCGATTTTCCGATAGAGTGCGATGCATGTTCAACGGTAATATCGTGAAATGTGCGCAAGTATTTTAACTGTGAGCCGATACACTCATCTCTTTGAAGTGTATGGTGTACATTATCGTTCATAAAATATATTGTTGTGATTATATGATTGAAACACTCGTTGAATTTCTCACCGGATTGCCGCCATTGGGTGTATTATTTTTTGCATTTCTGATTGCGTATGCAGAAAATATATTTCCTCCATCGCCAAGCGATATACTTATAGTATTTTGTGGTACATTGGTCGGCATCGGTACTATAGATTTTTATAGTTTGGCACTTGCCTCAACACTTGGCGGATGTGCCGGATTTTGTACTATGTATATTGTTGGTCGAAAATTTGGAACTACAATAACTACATCTCCTCGATTTTCTTTCTTGCCAATTGCCTCAATCACCAAAGCAGAAGAATGGTTCCGTCGTTATGGCAATTGGTTAATTGTTGTGAATAGATTTTTATCCGGCACTCGTGCAGTGATTTCACTTTTTGCGGGAATATCACGGTTGCCATTTGGACGGACACTACTATTGTCGGCAATCAGTGCTCTGGCTTGGAACTCATTGTTGATTCTTGCCGGTATGTTCCTTGGCGAACGCTGGCGCACGATTAATGAGTATTTGACCATGTATAGTCAGTTTATCACTCCGACATTAGTAGTCGGATTATTGATATACTTCGGTTATTCATATTATCGAAAAAAGAGTAATAAGGCATCGTAATTTTTGCTGATGAGAATAGCCGGAAAGAAAATAATACTTCTTGCGATGATTATTTAATAGCCGAACAATCCGCAAGTTTCAAATATTTGGACTCGGGAAACTCTTGCCTTAATCTTTTGAATGCTTGTGCTGCTTCGCCCATTTTTTGTTGAGCGCAGAACACATGCCCCAACCGTACTAAAGCTTTTTCGAGTACGGTTGGGGTTATATCACTTCTTGTTGTCAATTTAACTAATTGTTTTTCTGCTTCTTTGTATTGAGCCGTGACAGCATCACATTCAGCACTCATAAATAATACGTCCATGAGCAATGGATCATTTGCTGAAATAGTGCCGGAAAGTTGTCTGAATCGCTCTTGAGCTGCGCTATAATCTTGATTATCGAAGAGTTTCATTGCTTCATCAACTTCAATTTCGATACGTTTACCCGAGGCAACTTTTACTTTTTCACCTTGCTCGGCAATAGTAACTGTATCGGAGAATCTACGGTCTTTGATATCAGAACCATCAGAATTTTCCGGCGGTTGAACTGATTCCGATGAAGGACGTTTGTAAAAAACTGTGCTGCGAATAGGACGTTGAGCCATAGCGGTCATAGTGCATAGCAGATATATGACAGCATAAGCCATAAGCCATAGATGTAGCGGCTTTTTCATCAGACCCTCCACGAGAGATTATATTATGAATTAGGTTTCCACCAAGTTAAATCAATTGCATCTTCGCCGCCATCAACACGAATCACATCGCCATTGACCCACAATGATTCCGGCTTGCTGAGCAGTCGAATAAATTTTGCGACATCATCGGGTGTTGTAAGGCGATGATTAGGATTACGCATCATAGCATTGCCGATGATAATATCATTACCCGGAATTTTTTTCAAAGCCGGAGTATCGGTCACACCGGCACAAATTGCATTAGCTGTTATCTTCAATGGTGCTAATTCCATTGCTAATTGACGACAGAATGCTTCCATTGCAGCCTTGGCGGCAGAAACAGCACCGTACATAGGCAATGCACGACGGCTACCGGCACTTGTAAGACCAAAAATGCGTGAGTTTTCACAGAAAAGATTTTTTGCCACAAGGTCTTGTGTCCAGTACACCAAACTATTCGCCATAACATCGAGTGTCATCTCTAATTGTTTTTGAGTAACAGGTTTATCGCCTTCTTGAATGAAAACAAGTGGTTGTAATGAACCAAAAGCAAGCGAATGAACAAGTACGCCGATAGAAGCCGCGCCACCGCTGCGTTCATTGATATCGTTAATGATTTCAGCACGGCGGTCAGCATCAGCAGCGTTGACATTATAGAACACAGGGTCTGCACCTAAATTGGTCAGTTCAGCTTTTAATTCTTCCACCATAGGCATAGTTGCACTTCTGTCTAAGTGTACGCCATAAATACCAAAACCTTCTTTTGCAAGTTCAAGTGCAGCAGCGCGCCCAAAGCCGCTTGAACTGCCTAAAATAAGTGCATAACGCTTCATAGTATAATGTCAATTTGTGATTAAATCTTTGCAAAGTTATGAATCATGAGGCAATAAGCCCGCTTTCTTTATATAGTCAGTACTCCGTCAAATGAGTATTGCTTATTGTATAATCAATGAAAAATCAGAGAGTTGTATGAAAATTTGCGGTAATGCACATCTGTGTAGTTTTATAGAAATAAAAAACCCGATACCGTGTGGCATCGGGTTTTGACACTATTTCTGACAGATATATCAGTTCAAGAATGTATCTACGGATGTTGATGAGAAACCAAAAGCTTCCGCAACGGCATCATACACAATTTCTCCACCAATCATATTGAGACCGTACATCAATTCTTTGTTTTGCTTGCAGGCTTCTTTCCATCCAAGATTGGCAAGTTGCAAAGTATAATCGGATGTAGCATTGGTTAAAGCTATTGTTGAAGTAAATGGAACGGCTCCGGGCATATTGGCAACGCAATAATGCACTACTCCATCAACAACATACGTTGGATCGGCATGTGTTGTCGGACGACATGTTTCGATACAACCGCCTTGGTCAACCGAAACATCAACAATTACGGAACCTTCTTTCATCAATGAGAGCATGTCGCGTGTGATGAGTTTAGGAGCTTTTGCACCAGCAATGAGTACACCACCGATAACCAAATCGGCATGTTCTAATTGATGGGCAATATTGAAAGGATTCGATTTCATTGTTGTGACATTTTTGGGCATCACATCATCAAGATAACGTAAGCGGTAAAGATTGGTATCGAAAATAGTAACACGAGCACCAAAACCGGCTGCAATTTTAGCAGCATTCGTTCCTACAATTCCGCCACCAAGAACCAAAACGCGTGCCGGCTGAGTTCCCGGAACACCACCTAATAAAATGCCGCGCCCACCCATTGGATGCTCTAAATATTTTGCACCTTCTTGTGGAGCCATGCGTCCTGCAACTTCACTCATAGGAATAAGCAAGGGGAGCGAACCATCATTTTTCATCACTGTTTCATACGCAATACATACTGCTTTTCGTTGCATCATTGCTTCGGTTAGCTCTTGACTGGCTGCAAAGTGAAAATATGTGAAAAGCACTTGATTTTCGCGAATAAGAGGATATTCAGGTTCGATAGGTTCTTTGACCTTGACAATCATATCAGCACCACCGTAAACATCTGCAGCAGTTGCAACGATTTGTCCGCCTGCTTTAATGTAATCGTCATTGCTGAAACCGCTACCGATACCGGCAGTATCTTGAACAAGAACAGTGTGACCATTACGTACAAGTTCGGCGACAGTGCCCGGAACAAGACCTACGCGTTTTTCATTGTTTTTAATTTCTTTAGGAAGACCTACGATCATTGGATATTCTCCATTAATGAATGTGTGATAAAATATATGCTTAGATAATTCGCAAAATTGCAGCGAAAAATTGACGTGACGAAAACGGAATATTCATCTCAAAAGAAAACTATTCTCAAAAAGATGATGTAACTCGTTGAAAAAAATATAGTAATGGCATTAAATTTAGTCAATTCAACACAATTTACTTTTTTAGTTTATCTGAAAATGCTTTTTTAAACTTTTCAACTTTCGGACGTACAACCATTGTACAATAGCCCTGATTCGGATTGCGATTGAAGTAATCGGTATGATAATCCTCGGCAGGGAAAAATTCTGTGGCTGCCGTGATTTGGGTGACAATCGGGTCAGAGAATGTATGAGCGGCATCCAATTGTTTCTTATATGTTTCTGCAAGTTCTTTTTGTGCAGCATTTGTATAAAATATAGCCGATCGGTATTGTGTGCCGACATCCGCTCCTTGACGATTGAGAGTAGTCGGGTCATGTACGCTCCAAAAAACTTCTAACAATTCGGTAAATGAAATAACTGCCGGATCGAAGACAACTTTGCACACTTCTGCATGTCCTGTTGTTCCGGTACAGACTTCTTTATAGGTTGGCTTATCGGTTGTGCCGCCACAATATCCGGATTGAACGGAGATAACGCCTTGCAACTGCTGATATACTGCTTCGACGCACCAAAAACACCCTGCGCCAAGAATAGCTGTTTCCGTTTTTTGTGTATCATTCATTGTTTTTTTCCCTTTATGAGATTGGAGTTTGATTCTTTGCGGTTCCTCTGCACATGACAATGTTGACCACATAAGAGTAAACACGAATAGAAGAAGCGCGATGCGAACATTCATACATAAATTCTGAAATGAAGTAAAAATATGATCGGCATGACGAATGGATTTATACCAAATTGCCGAAAGCGAGTACTTAGTTTGGTATTTTTGCACTCCATCTTACATTATTCAACCAATTATGACATTACAAGAAGAGATACAACGCCGTCGCACAGTAGCCATTATTTCACATCCGGATGCCGGAAAAACCACACTGACAGAAAAGTTGTTGCTTTACTCCGGTGCAATTCACAGCGCAGGTTCTGTGACCGGCGGTAAGCGCGCTACCACACAATCAGATTGGATGGGAATTGAGCAGCAAAGAGGAATTTCTGTTTCTTCAAGCGCGATGAGAGTAGAGTATGATGGGTATTTACTCAATTTGCTCGACACGCCCGGACACCAAGATTTCAGTGAAGATACATACAGAACACTTATGGCTGTTGATTGTGCTATCATGTTGCTTGATGCAGGGCGCGGTGTGCAGGAACAAACTATTAAACTCTTCAAAGTATGTCGTGAACGGGGAATCCCTATTATCACGTTCATTAATAAAATGGATAGACCGGCATTAGATCCTTTTGAATTGCTCGATAATGTCGAATCCGTGCTGGGAATTACGGCAGTGCCTATGTCTTGGCCCATTGGTGATGGACCTGAGTTTAGAGGTGTTTATGAGCGAAAAAATCAATGTCTTCATTTGTTTGAGCGAACTGTGGGGGGGATGTACAGAGCACCCGTTTCTGTTGGTTCAATACATGACACCTCTTTCAAAGAAATGTTAGGTGAAAATAAACATGCAAAATTCATTGATGATTTAGCACTTATTGAAACTGTGTTGCCGCCATTTAATCATGATGATTTTCTTCATGAGCGATGCACGCCTGTATTTTTTGGTAGTGCAATTACGAATTTCGGTGTTGAAAACTTTTTGCAATATTTATTGGAATATGCACCTTGTCCGCAACCGATGCCCACTTCTCAAGGCGATATGCCGGTTGATTCGCCCATATTTAGTGCATTTGTCTATAAAGTACAGGCAAATATGAATAAATCACATCGCGACAGAATATCGTTTGTCAGAATTATGTCGGGCACATTTGAAAGAGGAATGACTGTGATTCATGGAAAATCCGGTAAAGAAGTGAAGCTAAATTATCCATTTCAATTATTTGGTCAAGAACGTGAAATCATAGATATTGCTTATCCCGGTGATGTTATAGGTCTTACGAATCCGGGATTATTTAAAGTGGGTGATGTCATTAGCACAGGCAATGCCTGCACTATACCGCAATTCCCACGATTTGCACCGGAAATTTTCGCACGGGTATTTCCTAAAACAGGAACATACAGTAAATCATTTCGAAAAGGAATTGAACAATTGGGTGAAGAGGGCGTTATTCAAATATTTACCGATAAAAATGGCTCACCGAGTCCGATTGTTGCTGTTGTCGGTGAATTACAGCTTCAAGTATTTACCTGGCGTATGGAATCTGAGTATAATGAAGTCGTGCGTTTAGATTATTTGCAATTTAAGCGTATGCGTTGGTTGCAAGGAGATATTGTTCCTGCAACATCGGTTGAAATGGCGTATGATGAAATGCAAAGACCGGTAGTTCTCTTCAAAAATGATTGGGAATTGCAATATACAATTGATCGAACTCCGGGGATTCGTTTGACAGAAACTCCATAATTATTCATAATAAAATTGCTTGAATAATCTCATTGTTTATCGTACAGGTGTTTTTACTTCTATGGAAACAGTCCGACAATAGTAACGACCCTCAGGTACATTATTATCGAAAGGTAAAATAGATGCACCAATTCCTTTAACTTCTTTTAATTGTAAGGTTGGTTGAATAGATAGTAAATAATCGCGAACAGATAATGCTCTTGATTTTGACAATTCAATATTATAATCGGCTTCTCCCAAGCGATCTGTTGTACCTGTAATTGTGGTTTGTGATGTTAATTTAATTGCATCCTTGACGAATTGTTGCATCATACGCTTATTTTGATTTGAAATATCGAAACGATTAAAATCAAAAACAATAAGAGATAAACGACTGACTTCAAAGACATTTTTTGATGTAAACACCGGCAAAGAACATTCTGAGTTAAGTTCTGAACCATCGTCAAAAGTCAGCGATAACTGTGCTTTGAGTGAATCACCGGTAAATACATGGTTTTTTATATCGGCAATAATGGAGGACGGTAATTCTAACGATTGTGTTTGAGGTGCGAGAGTTCCATTTTTTGCAACAATCTCGCCTTGTTTTCCTCGCAGCACAATCTTCCAACTGCGTGGCTGAATATCTTTTCTTGTGACGGCATTAAATCCCTGAATACGTTGAATGCCTGTAAATTCCAAAAATCGTGAATGAACAACCGGACGAAGTATTTGTGGGTCATCCGTATAAATTTCGACACGTCTATTTTCTTCATAACCTTCAGTATATCGAATATTGGTTGGTATTTTGGGTGTATCGCGAATTTCTGTTGTTATCTGTGATGCAGGAATTTTCCATTCATTTTTAAGATAATCACTTACAGTGGCAGCCCTTTGTTTTGCAATAGCTAATCGTTCTTTTTGTGAAGACATTTCTATCCCATCGGAATTACCGACAATAGTAATGACAGACTTTGGCGATTCAAGTAATCGTTTGCCGATAATATCAAGTAAGTGATAATATGTTTGGAGCATATCTTTGGGTAAATCGGCTTCATTAAATCCGACTTTCTTTTTTTGCATCATTTTTGTTGGTAATACAGCATTTGCACTATCGAAAAATATATATGGTAAAAGGGGAAAGGTTTGTGTAACAATAGTTTCTTCTACAATAATTGGTTGTGAAGAAAGAGCTGCGAATCGAATGGCGGGCTCTTTGTTCTCTATACGCACTGCCGGTGGAGGGGGAATAATTGTGTCAATTTTGGGAGCAGGTATCGGCGGCGGTAAATATTTGTCATCACCGATTCTTGTACGAAAGGCAATGCCACCGAAGTATGATTGTTGTTTCCAAGTTGCATCAGAGAGAATATCTGCTAAACCATAACGATAACCGATTTCTAAAGAAAGTGCGGAAATTGTGCTTACCGGAAAATCATAAGACAGAAGAGCATTTGCATTATAGGATGTTGTTGCCGTCTGAATAATTCCTTGATCATTTGTTCGTATTTTTCTTTCATCGGGAAAAAGTACGGTATTGGGCGATGTTATTTCCTCTGTTTGAAGAAATGAATTAGCGAAAATAGGATTTCCCGCATCAGCAGCAAGACGCAAACGTAGAGGAATTTCTTCCAATGGTTGTACGATTATACCCACATCGAACACAAGATAATCTAAAATAGCATCAAATGTATGTTTTTGAACAAGAGGTTGATATGTTCGGCTTTGCGGCTCAAACACTTCAAAATTCGCTATTGAAGTTGATAAAGTGCCGGGACGACTGCTGTAACCAATGCGTCCGGAGAGGGACAGAAAAGAAGGTAAAAGTGAATATTCCAGACTTAATCCGGCAGAATAACCATTGTTTTGTCCTTCAGAGAACACACCGCAATCGGCAGAACCAAAAAACACAGGCAACTGTGTTGTATGTTGCATAACATGATAATTACCAAAAGCACCAATTGACCAGTTGCTTTTAGTAATGATAGAGTCTTGACCGAATGCAATGCTCCAAGTCAAGGTTGTGAGCAGTAGAGAGATAAATATATTTTTCATGATGCCAATAATTCACTTTTAGTCAGAAGGATACACAACTTATTATTTTTTCACGGAAAATTTTTTCAATACAGTTTCAATAGAATTGCCACTTTTATCATAACCTTCAACTCTGTATAAATATACGCCTGTTGACAATTCTTCGTTGTTTTCTGTTAACCCGTTCCACTCAATACCGCCATTGCCGTCAGTTTCTTCGAGTGTGAGTAAACGGACACCATCTAGGGTCATAATTGTTATAGTGGCTCGCGGAGGCAAGTTGCCAAAAAACACAGGCTGTTTATCGGAAAGTCGCACAGGAGAAGGATACATAAACGCTTCGTCACCATTGTCTGCCGCTAAGGTAAACCCGATGAATGAACCGGCACCACGTGTCATTGGTTGCCCCGAGATATCGCGCAAATTTTTTGCAATGAGTATATAATTCTTTCCAATAGGCAAAAGAGGTGCAGAGCTATCAAGAAACAGTGTGACTGACGATTCATTATCAACGCGAACTGAAGAGATAAATCTTTCGGGTTCAATTGCATAATTGTTCAAATCTTTTACGGATGTTTCATCAACTTTTTTGGAAAACAGCACATTGAGAGTCGTGGGATTCACAACAGTTATTGAAGAAAGAAATAATGAGTCGAATTGTCTGTTCAGAGGTATAGTAATTGTTGCTTCACTTTTACGTGTCAGAAGCGAAAATCTATCATAGAAAGGAGCTGCATTAATTACAGCATCTGTAAAGGAAATTGCCGGTGAAAAACGAAGTATAATTGTTGAATCATCAGCTATCAGAGCGGTTAATGGGCGTATAATGTTATCATTGCTCTGTACATCTGATAACGAAAACAGAAAAGGGGATATAGGTGTCTGTGGTAAATAGCCGCTATATTTTAAGACAACAAATGAGTTGTTTTGTGCAACTGCATTTATTAATTCTGATGGAGTATGAAGGTAAACAACAGGTGAAAAACTTGGCAATGAAAGAGTATTGTTACCGGATGTTGCTGTGATGGTAAAGATATATGGAGTATTCGTTGGAAACTGCTCTTGAGAAAACTCTGTTGATGTTACTTTGAAAGTATAATCAGGTGAAGAATTTGGAGAATACGGAAAAATATATACGTCAATAGTATATGAATCAGCATTAGGAAATTTCTTCCATGTGAGCAAAGGAGTTGTCTCATTTATCGGTTTTGCTATAATTATTTCCGGACCGGGTTTGTTTTTATCCTGTGTTTCAAAAAATGAAACTGAGTTAAACGTTGTAATTCCAACAAGTTTTTTGTCGGAATTTTCACGCTCAAGTATGATTGCAGTACGAGAAAATGTAGTATCACAATACCAGAAAGGCTCTAATTCTGACTTAGCTTCATCCCATCGCATAATGTAAGTTTTTGGAAAAATGGAAATAATCAGTTCATCGCCTATTTTCCCGTCTATATTTGCCACGCGTACCCCACGTTCAAATTCAGAACCAATACGTACACCATAAAAATATTGAGTATTTAATTTTTCATAGACATTCGGAGAGGTTGAATGGATAATCGAATAATGCCAGAGCGACGGTTCAAACTCACCTTGCAAACTTGGTCCCTGATAGCTATAATAGCCGAAGACAAGTTCTTTTTTACCATCACCATTGATGTCACCTGATTGCAGAAATTCAGTTCCACCCTCGCCTTCATGAATAATAGAAAATTCAAAAGTAAATTCTCCATTTTTATACTCATAAATCATCAGGTCTGCATCACTGTCGGCAAAAACAATTTCATAATTCCCATCATTGTCAATATCATCAATTAAGCAAAATGGTCGTTCATGAGTATTTTCTCTGCCATCGGGTCCGCGAGGTGATTGATTTTCCAATCGAACAAATTCCTCATACGCAGTTCCATTAAATCGTACAATACTTAAAACGGAATCTCGAAATCCAAAAATTTCATCTTTCCCATCATTGTCAATATCAAAAAAAGCCGCCGCTGCAAATTCCTTTTTATTACGGCGTATATTGAGCATTTCATTAGAAAAAAGACTGTTTTTGAAAGTTGTTCCATCCTCTCTCATTTGAAATGTTCTTGATGAATATGTTGAAGCGTCTCGTCTATAGCAAAGCAGCTCATTTATACCATCTCCATTCGAGTCACCAAAACCTTGAGGTATCCAAATATCGGAAGTTGATTCTTTCAAAGTAAAGCTGTTATTAGAAAATTCATAGAGTCGCAAATCGCCAAATTTCGTTGTTTCCGAATTTATGACTGCTACCGTTTGTTTTGTAGAATAAAATGGTGACACTTCCTGAGAAAGATAAGAAATAGGCAAGGTTAATCCTGTGTTTTGCATAGTTTCTGTTCTATATTGTCTCGTGTCAATAAATTCCAATGGAAATGATTGAATAAGAGTATCTGCACCATCAATAAGTGCTGTCATTTTCACAGAATATTTTTCATCATCAATAAAAGGATAATCGAGAATAATTGTATGATTACGTGAAATTTTTTGCGGATAATCGAAAGTACCAAGAATTGTTGATTGTGGCGAAAGCAATTCAAGAATGACGCGGCAGCGTTGAGACAGGGTAATTGTAAACACAGGTTTGTTTTTTTCATTTACCCAAGTTGGAATAATCTCTTGCGACTGTATTGCCAAATCGGATTGCTTTGATACTATATCAATTCGAATTCGTCTTTCTAAGGTATTGCCATTGGTAAGATACACGATGCTGCGCAAAGTATAGGATGTGTCAACAAGGTTTGTTGTTGGTAAAGTGCCGAGCACTCCGGTGGCTGTTCTTTCATTACGACGTTGTCCTATTTGTGTCCATTGTGTTTTTTCATTTGCATCGCCTTTTGTATAATACAGCTCGGAATATGCAAATAATGGAACTAAAGTATTACCCTTTATGGTAATATTCGATAATAAGGATGTATTTATTACTTGACCTTGTTGCGGATAGTCAATTGTGAAAAGTGTTGGTTCTGCATTTTCTAAACATTTCTCTGCATTGATAAGTCCGGCACCATATTTTTCATCCCACCCTTTTTCTCCTAAATCAGTCGCCGTCGAAAGTAAAATGCCACGTATATCATTTGGCGATAATTGTGGATTGGCGGCAAGAAGCAAAGCTGCAACAGCAGCACCGTGTGGTGCTGCTGCACTCGTACCTTGGAAACTTGGATTGTAGCGATTGCCCACTCTTGTTGTTGGAACTCCGGTACCGGGAGCACACAAAGATACATACGACCCATACGAACTAAATCCGGCAAGGGACAATTTTTCTGTGAGTGCACCAACGGCAATGACATGTTCATACGAAGCCGGATAGCGTCGTAACAAACGTGTAGGTTGTTGATTGTCATTCCCCGATGATGCAAACATCGTGACACCGGCTTCATGAGCAAAGTTTATGGCGTCACGCACAAGAGGAGATTCTACGATATCGCCAAAACTCATGGAAAGAACGCGAACCCCATTCATCGCAGCATAGACGATTGCGGCAGCTATATCATCCTCTTCGGCATTACCTGTTATATCGAATGCACGTAAAGACACAAGTTTTGCTTTAGGCGCAATACCTGCAACCCCTATCGAGTTATTAGCTTTTGCAGCAATGATACCCGAACATTGTGTGCCATGCCCTTGTTCATCAAAAGGAAAGCCGTCTCTGATTGCTGCATCACCGGCATTAAATACAGTTTGGTCAACAAAGTCATAACCGATGACATCATCAATCGTACCATTGCCGTCATTATCAATACCATCGAAATCACCTTTCACACCATTGCGTACTTCGGTAAACCACCAAGGATCAAACCGACCGTTGCCATTACTGTCTTCAAGTGGATTAACCCAGATATTGTCTTTAAGATCATTATGCATAAAGTCAATACCGGTGTCAATTACCCCGACAAGAATGCCGTCTCCAACACTAATCTTCCATGCTTTTTCAAGACCTAATGCTCTGATATTCCATTGTTTAGATGATAGCGAGTCATTGGGAGGGAACGATTCATTCAAACTGAATTTTCTGAGCTGATTGAAGGTTAATACACCTTGTGATTGCGCAAGGAATCGTAGGAGTGTTTGTTCATTATTTTTCGCAACAGTAATAGTGGCGTACTTTTGGAGTTCTTTGTATGAGGGCACATTTGACAGTGTATTATACTTATTTTGAGATTGAATCTCAATAAACGGTGTAATTGTAAATAGTTGTTGAGAAGCAACTGATTCGGCGAATATGCCTATATTTGTCGTAGATGCAAACTTAACAATGTATGAAATCTGCTCTTGTGAAATCAAACTTGAGCAAAAGAACATACTTGATACGATGACACCAAGACATATAATCAGACTTTGGTACATTGTTTGAATGATAGAAAGTGATAAGCAAAACGATTCTTTGTTCGACAAATTTACGGTAGCAAACGCAAAATGAAGAGTCTGTGAACGTTTTTTTATTTGTTTAGCGAGAAATCAAATGTTATCTTCGCATCTTAGGAATTGACATAGAGTACTTTTTTTAACTAATTCAAGGGAGAGTCATGGACAAACAACTTTTGCGATTTAATAGAGTTATCGCGATATTGAGTTTTAGTGTGCTCGTCACTTTTGTTGGGTGTACGCCCAAAATCACTGAAGAACAATTGGCGAAACTTCGCGAATTGAGAACAGAATCTGCTCGTCTCGAAACAGAAATCAAAAAACAAGAAGCTGATAAGGCAAAAATTGATCGCGAACTTGCTAGCCGTCAAAAAGATCTCAAGGATTGCGAAGACAAGCGCAACTTTGTAAATCAAAAACTTTCACAATGGCCCAATGTTTGGGAATGATTGTCATTTTTCTTCTTTAATAATTTGAGACACACAGGAGCACACCATGAAATTTTCATTCTTATTAGTCCTTATTGCATGTTTTTCTATAGGTTCGGCATTTGCTGCTGATGAAGCACCGGATTGCTCAAAGAACGAAGAGTTCATGAAGATGAACTACACACGCGATCAAGGTGAAATTTGTATCAAAGAATGGCAATCCAAAGTTAATGAGCTCAAAGCAAAGCTTGACGCTGCTACAGCTGCAACACAAAAGAGTGAAGCTGAATTGACTCGAATAACAAATGCGGTTGCCGATTGCAACAAAGATTTATATCGTTTAATCGGTGCTACCGATGCAGATGTTAATGCTTTCAAAGAAAGACTCGGCAGACTTGAAGCGAATATACGTGAAATGAAAGCACTCAGCGATGATATTTTGGCTGACCGTCAAGACAAAGTCAAAATGTTAGAAGATGAATGGAATCAACTCAAGCAAATTAAAATCAGCATACTGCCTGAATTCTACAATCGTGTGGTTCAAGCCGGTCGCGACATCAAAGGATTGTATCGTCAGAAAAAAACCAAAGAGTATATTGTACAAACATGGGCTAAAGAAAGAGATTGTTTGTGGACTATATCCGGTAAGCAGGAAATATATGCAGATCCATTCCAGTGGCCTAAAATTTGGCAAGCCAATACAGATCAAATTCGTAATCCTGATATTATTCATCCGGGACAACGATTGTTGATTCCACCGGCAGGAGAGAAGACCTCCGAGGAAATGAAAGCGGAGCGCTCCTATTGGAGAAAAAAACGTGCAGCTATGAACGCTAATCAAGACCAAGCTGCTATGACACCGGCTGAAACTCCGGCTGCAACAGCAACAGCACCTAAATCGGGCAAATAAGCGCATAGTGTTATACTGCGTTGATTGTGCGCCCCATCATTAGCTTAGTGGTGGGGCTTTTTTATAGTATCTCAATTTGTATGGCATGGAACTCATCGAAAAAAAAATAAAAATCAACCCTAATATTGATTCATTATTGCTACTCGGCTATAACGATTCCAATATTTCTGAATTAGAAAAAAGATTCGGAGCAAGCATTGCAGTGCGTGGTGACACTATCACAATACGCGGTGAAAATAATGAAATCAAGATGATAGAACGTATCCTTGATGAATTCCAGTATATCATAAAAGCAAAAGGGGAACTTAGCAATGACCAAGTAGCAAATGTGATAGAAATGGCTACTGATGCTCGCACGCAATTTGTTCATAATGAATCGGCAACAATGACGGCTTCTTCTGCTACAACCGAGGGAATTATCTATACCGGAAGAAAATGGAATATTGTTGCAAAAACACCTTCTCAAAAAGAGTATTGGCGGCAGGTACAAAAAAATGATATTGTATTTTCTATTGGTCCTGCCGGTACCGGTAAAACATTTTTGGCAGTGGCAATGGCTTTAGCTGCTTTGAAAAATAATGAAGTCAGCCGAGTTGTATTATCGAGACCTGCGGTAGAAGCCGGCGAATCACTTGGATTTTTACCCGGTGATCTTAATGAAAAGGTAGTACCGTATTTGCGACCGCTCTTAGATGCCCTCGGTGATATGCTCTTACCGGAAAAATTAAAATCAATGACAGAAAAAGGGATTATAGAAATCGTTCCACTTGCGTATATGCGAGGTAGAACTCTCAATGATTCTTTTATTATACTTGATGAAGCGCAAAATGCAACTTCGACACAAATGAAGATGTTTTTGACACGATTAGGAAAAAATTCAAAGGCAATTGTCACCGGCGACATCACGCAAACCGATTTGCCTCGCTCAGTTATGTCGGGTCTGGTGCATATACAATCAATATTGCAAGGGATTGAGGGAATTGGATTTGTTTATTTTGATAAATCGGATGTCGTTCGCCATAGATTGGTAGCAGCAATCATTGATGCTTATGAAAAAGCAGAAGCTAAAGCACAAAAATAAGATATTGAAATACAAATCAATAGTCATTAATCATTTCTCGATACAATGTTTGTACTGTTCAAAATAGGGTTCTTAGAGTTTACTCTCGTGGACATGGCTGATATTATCATTGTCAGTATGGTGTTCATTGCCCTTTATCGGTCTTTGCGCAATACTGTTGCAGTACAAATACTTTTGGGATTATTGGTGCTGTTAGTGCTTTCTGTTGCTACTGAATCATTAAATTTTAAGGCATTTAATTGGATTTTACGCACAATTACGGATGTTTGGTTGATTGCATTTATTATTTTGTTCCAGCCGGAAATTAGACGAATATTATTATCTGTCACAAGGTCACGACTTTTCCGATTATTTATCAGACAAAGCATTGCTGAAACAATAGATGAAGTGATTACTGCAACAAAAGAATTAGCCGAAAGACATACCGGAGCATTGATTGTGTTTACACGTACGCAAAATGTAAAAATGACAATTGATACCGGCATCCCACTTCAGGCTAAAGTTTCCGAAGAATTGTTAATATCTATATTTAATCCAAAATCACCGCTTCATGACGGTGCTGTTATTATTGAAAATCAAATTTTAGTCGCCGCACGATGTGTGTTACCCTTAAGTACAACAACAAAGTATAATGGTAGAAATTTGGGAACGCGTCATCGGGCTGCTTTAGGTATTTCTGAACAAACGGATGCTGTTATATTGGTTGTTTCTGAAGAAACAGGGCAAATATCTTTAGCTCAAGAAGGTAACTTGTCAATAGGAATACCATTTAATCAATTATCCGAACAATTATCAAAAATGCTCAATGAACAGCAGGTTAGTGCTGCTGCGGGCGTATAATTTTTTTTGAATCAAAACAAATATGCAATCAGTTAAATCCAGTATAATAAGCGAAGAACGAAATAAACTTATTGATCAATTACGGTTACGTGGAATAACCGACGAAAATGTTTTGGCAATAATGAATACTTTGCCAAGAGAAAAATTTGTCGGGGGTGGCTTTGAAAAAAAAGCGTATGAAGATTCGGCTTTACCCATAGGGTTACAGCAAACCATTTCTCAACCATATACGGTTGCATTTATGACACAAATGTTGCAAATTCAACCCGGGGAAAAAGTTCTTGAAATTGGTACGGGAAGTGGGTATCAAGCCGCTGTTTTGGCAAAATTAGGAGCAAAAGTTTATACCATTGAAAGACATTTTGAGCTTTACAAACAAGCCCGCCAAATATTAGCAGAACTTTCGTTACAAGTGTTTACTCGACAAGGAGATGGAACGATTGGGTGGAAAGATAATGCCCCTTATGATGCCATAATTGTCACTGCCGGTGCACCGGATGTACCGAATAGTTTGGTTGCTCAATTGCGCATTGGCGGCAGAATGATTTTGCCAATTGGTGATGAAAAAACTCAAATGCTCACATTAGTCAGACGCATAGATCAAGAACATTATGAGGGTCATAATTTAGGTGAGTTTCGTTTTGTTCCTTTGGTCGGTAAAGAAGGCTGGCAAGAAAAAAAATAATTCAAAAAACAACTATATAGTCCTCATCAATTCATAACCATACATACTATGTCACATTATCCTTTTCAAGAAATAGAACATAAATGGCAAAATCATTGGCAACAACATTCAACGTATCGTGTTCATGATGATTTTACAAAACCCAAGTATTATATTTTAGATATGTTTCCATACCCAAGTGGTGCGGGTTTACATATCGGTCATCCGGAGGGCTACACAGCAACGGATATTATTGCACGTTATAAAAAAATGAAGGGGTTCAATGTTCTTCACCCGATGGGTTTTGATGCCTTTGGATTACCAACAGAGCAATATTCGATGAAGCACGGTATTCATCCATATATTGCAACTATGAATAATGTGAATAATTTTAAGCGTCAACTCAATATGCTTGGTTTTGGGTATGATTGGCATCGAGAAATAAATACTACCGATCCGGCATATTATAAATGGACACAGTGGATGTTTTTAATTATGTATAATTCATGGTTTGATGAAACATTGCAAAAAGCGCGTCCGATTGATGAATTACCAATACCTGATGACATTTCTTCACCGGCTGATATAGAAAGCTATCGTGATGAACATCGTTTAGCATTTATTGATTCCATACCCGTGAATTGGTGTGAAGAATTAGGGACTGTTCTTGCAAATGAAGAGGTGGACGAATGGAAGGAAAAAGGATTCACTGTTGAACGTAAGCCAATGCGTCAATGGATGTTACGTATTACTAAATATGCTCAAAGATTGCTCGATGATTTAGAAACTGTTGAGTGGGTAACATCCACAAAAGAAATGCAAAAAAATTGGATCGGAAAATCACAAGGTGCTGAAATTTATTTTCCGGTTTTGGGAGAAGAAGAAAAGATTACTGTATTTACAACGCGTCCCGATACCTTGTTTGGTGCAACCTATGTTGTACTTGCTCCTGAGCATCCATTAGTTTCTTTAGTAACAACAGACGATAATAAACACCGTATTGCTGACTATCGAGAAAAAGCGGCTATCAAGAGCGATTTGGAGAGAACAGAATTAGCAAAAGAAAAAACCGGTTGTTTTACGGGAAGTTATGCACTCAACCCGGCAACAGGAAAAGAAGTTCCAATCTGGATAGCAGATTATGTTTTAGGTCACTATGGCACCGGTGCTGTAATGGCTGTGCCTGCTCATGATGATAGAGATCATGAATTTGCACAACAGTATAATTTACCTATCGTACAAGTTGTGGCTCATGTGGGTCACGAAATTTCTGATGAAAATCCAATTGATTTAAGTAAAGCCGCATTTACTGATGATGGGGTGAATATTGAATCGGAAAATGATGAAGTTTCATTAAATCATTTACTTACATCACAGGCAAAAACAAAAATAATTGAGTGGTTAGAAAATTCCGGAAATGGCAAAGGCACAATTCAATATCGTTTGCGCGATTGGCTTTTTTCCAGACAACGATATTGGGGAGAACCAATTCCCATACTATTTTTTGAGGACGGCACAAAACGCGCAATGGATTATGATGAATTACCATTGCTTTTACCTGAATTACAAGAATTTAAACCCTCCGGCACAGGTGAATCGCCATTGGCTACTGTTGAATCATGGGTACAATATTATGATAAAAAAACAGGTAAAACAGGAAAAATTGAAACAAATACTATGCCTCAGTGGGCAGGTTCTTGTTGGTATTATCTTCGTTATATTGATCCCAAAAATATTAACCGTTTCTGCGATGAAGAAAAAGAGAAATATTGGATGGGTGAAACCGGCGTAGATTTATATGTAGGAGGTACAGAACATGCCGTTTTACATTTATTATATGCACGCTTCTGGCACAAAGTACTTTTTGATTATGGCTATGTTTCTACTAATGAACCATTTAAAAAATTGTTCCATCAAGGTATGATTTTAGCGGAAGATAATCGTAAAATGTCGAAAAGTCTTGGAAATGTTGTTAATCCTGATGATATAGTTGCACAATTTGGTGCAGATGCTTTACGTGTCTTTGAAATGTTTATGGGACCTTTAGAAGCCGCAAAACCTTGGGCAAGTAAAGGAGTGGAGGGTGTTTTTCGCTTTTTGAATCGAGTCTGGCGATTATTTGTTGATGAAAATGGTACTTTATTGTCAAATGTGCAAGATGTGCCATTAACAAAAGAACAAGAATATGTACTTCATTACACAATTAAAAAAATTAGTGAAGACATTGAAAATTTATCTATGAATACTGCCGTAGCTCAAATGATGATTTTTGTGAATGAATTTACAAAAGCGGACATAAGACCATTATCTGCATTACGTGACTTTGTCAAAATTCTTTATCCTTTTGCTCCTCATATTGCAGAAGAGCTATGGCATAAATTAGGCAATACGGATTCATTATGGTTTGAAGAATTTCCGATATATGATGAATCAAAATTGCAAAAAAGTGAAGTAGAAATTATAGTCCAGATTAACAGTAAAATAAAGGCAAAATGTTTCATTGCTGTTAATGCCACCTCAGATGAAATGGAGGCAACTGCACTTGCTTTGCCTGATATTGCACAGTTAGTTGAAGGTAAATCAATAAAGAAAAAAATAGTTGTTCCGGGTAAATTAGTTAATTTCATTATAGGTTAGAATATGGTGGGTTTTGGATATGATATTCATCGTTTGGCTGAAGGAGAATCCTTAGTACTTGCCGGAGTTACTTTGTCACATCATAGTGGTACTGTAGCACATAGCGATGGAGATGTTATTTATCATGCACTTTGTGATGCAATTTTCGGTGCACTTGGAAAAGGGGATATCGGTGAACATTTTCCCGACACAGATATTCGATGGAAAAATGCATCAAGTGACAGATTTGTTGACTATGCGGTGCAATTGGTGGCTGAATGTGGATGTACTATTGTCAATATTGACTGTACATTAATTATGGATGCTCCGAAAATAAAGCCATATAAAGAAATAATGAAAGCTAATATTGCCAAACTCTGTAATCTTCCCGTAGAAAAGGTAAATGTTAAAGCTACGACCAATGAAGGTGTTGGTTTTATTGGCAGAGGTGAAGGTGTTGCTGCTATGTGTATTTGTCAAATCACATCTTAAATATATAAAAAAATGTTTATATAATGAGAGAGATTATTGAAAATATCTTAGGACTCATTCTCGAAGGTCATTCGGAAAGAATACTCCAAATACTGCCTAAAAACTGGGAGCAGAGTTTTCAATATTTAACCCTGAACGAGGAGTTTGAGGTACTTACGGGAATAATTGAGTCACATATCTACAATTTTGATTATCTCAAAGCATATCCATTAGTGATGCGTAATCTTGATTTATGCGACAGTGTTCAAGATATTCATTGTAAACCTAAAGCCCTCATTCAAAAAGCATATATTTTACAATCATTTGGATTAACAGATAAAGCATTAGAAGTTTTACATGAAGCATTAATATTATGTTCGGAAAATCAGTTGTACCTTGTCGAAGCAGATGCGTATCATTGTATAGCGCAAATCTATGGAAAAACAGGATTGTTTTTGCAAGCTATAGAATTAGCCCAAAAAACACAATTACTTGTACGGCAATATGGTAAAGATAAAGATATAGCAAAAGTATTACAGGCGTATGCAGTGTACCTACAAGGTATAAGTAAAATTTCTGAATCATTCGTGTGTTTACATGAAGCTCTAGATATCTGTTCTCAAAGAAATGACGAGATAGGGATGTCAATGTGCTTTACTACTATTGCTTATTCGTATGGACTAAATAAAGAGTTTGAAAAAGCTCATGATTATTTCTTTCGAGCATTGGCTATTGAGGAATCACTTCGCCCAAGAAGTGATATTCGTTTAGCTTCATTACTCAAAGGTATTGCGCTCACATATTCAGCCTTAAAAAAATATGATCTTGCTTTAGAGTATGCTAGAAAATCATTGCTATTGTGTAATGACAATAATAATGAACTAATAAAACAATATGCGTATGTTGCTAATAGTTCGGTGCTTAACGATATGGGGTTATATAAAGAAGCATTCGAGTATTATCGTTTATATCACCAAAGCGCACTGAAAGACAGAACGGAACAAGCACATACGCAGGTACAGTTTTTGCATATTTATTTTGACACTGAACGCAAACAAAAAGAAATGGAGCTTGCTACTCTCAAAGCTGAAAAATTGGAAAATGAAATTAATCTCAAAAAGAATCAGATTAGATTGAAGCAAAATCAGGTACTCATGAAGCAAAATGAGCTGACCGCTTCGGCTTTACAGATAGCACAAAAAAATACCATGCTTATGAAGCTCGATTCGATGTTACAGTCGGATTATTCAACCTTCGAAGAAGCCAATGATCTCATTCAAAAATTACGTGAAGAGATTCGGCAGAACATCATCAATGAACAATCCTGGAAGAGTTTTGAAAAGCAGTTCAAGAGAACACATCATGGTTTTAATGACAGATTGCTAAAAAAATACCCTTCATTATCTCCCTTGGAGCTGAAAATTTGCTCAATGATTGCCTTAGAACTCTCTTCAAAAGATATTGCAGCAATACTTTGTGTTGAAGTAGGTTCAGTTGAAGTATATCGCTATAGAATTAGAAAAAAATTACATGTTGCAAGCAAAGATGCACTTCATGCTGTGCTTGTTGATATTTAATAATTTGAAATTATTAGACTTATTTAATTTTTGAAGCTCAAGTTTCACATGTTCTCACCTATACAAAACCTATACAAGCAAGTCACGAAAATATAGCGAGTGCACCTATACAAAACCTATACAAGCAAGGCTCGAAAATGTACCGCGCGCACCTATACAAAACCTATACAGCCCTTTTAATCGGTTGCTGCTCTTCCTAATTTTGCTTCCATAAAACAATACTTTCATATTCTGATATACAGTCGGGATAAGAATTGTTTCTCTTTTTTTTATCTTATGTGAAGCAGCATGAAACCATCACTAAAGCAATTGCTTTGTTTACTTACATGTGCATATAGCACAGTGTATGCACAAAATCAATCCACGATTTCGTATCAAGGTGTGTTACAAAAATCAGGTGTTCCGGCGAATGGCTCTTATTCTATGCGAGTCGCTATTTATGATTCTCAAGAATCAATGAAGCCGTTGTGGTTTGAGGATCACTCTGTGATGGTAAATAATGGTTTGTTTATGATTAGTCTCGGTTCAGTTAAGGAATTACCTAGAGATATGAAATCTTCACGATTTATTGGGATTTCTATAAACGGTGAACCGGAATTTGTGCGTACTGCTATCGAAACAACTGCGTTTTCTTTACGTGCAAATGTTGCTGAAGGACTTTCCGAAAATGCTACCGGTGCAGTATTATCATTAAATGGTCAAACGGGGAATGTATCACTAAAAGGGAAAAATGGAGTTACCGTAGAAAATGATACAGAAGGAAATGTCGTATTTAGCCTTGATAACAGTAAAAATAATGACGATGATATTCTTAACCAAGGAACAGAATGGTTATTAGCCGGTAACTCAAATGCTACAGCAACAAGTTGGTTAGGCACTTCAAATAATTTTCCTCTGATTATGCGAACAAACAATAATGAAAGGATGCGAATCCTCACCACGGGCAATGTGGGTATTGGAGAAACTAATCCGGGATCACGTTTGACAGTAGCCCGTACTTTGCATATAACCAATTCTGGAGGCACGCCGGAATTTCGTATATCTGCGCCTTCAGGAGCAAATTCAACGACATTTAAAACTTCTGCACAGTCAGCAAATATCACATATACTTTACCCGGAAATGATGGAAATAATGGCGAAGTATTAGTCACAGATGGTTCCGGTGAGTTATCGTGGGGAGAACCCGGATGGTCTATTGAAGGAAATACAATTGCTGATGCGAATAAATTTCTTGGTACTATAAATTCTCAGCCACTTATTTTTAAAACGAATAATTCTGAGCGTTTACGTGTGACAAGTGCCGGCGCAATAGGTATTAATGAAGATAACCCTTCACAAAAATTAGAAGTAGCAGGAAATATTGCCATAAAAACAGATGGTACAAGTACCGGAGAAATTCGCTTGCATGAACCTTCAGGAAATATGGGAAATAATTACACAGGGTTTAAAGCAGGAAATTTACCAACAAATATTGTTTATACTTTACCAACGGTTCAACCACAAGCAAATCAAGTACTCACGAGTACTGCCCAAGGTGTTCTCAGTTGGACTTCATTTAATGCCGGTGCTACCGGTAATGCAGGTGGTGATTTGACAGGTGTCTATCCTAACCCACAAATTGCAGCATCAGTAATTAATAATTCCCATATTGCAATGACCGCAGCAATAGAATATAGTAAATTAGATTTAAGCGGTAATATTGTCAATAGTGACATCAGTGGTACCGCAGCAATAGAATATAGTAAATTAGATTTAAGTGGTAATATTGTCAATAGTGACATCAGTGGCACCGCAGCAATAGAATATAGTAAATTAGATTTAAGTGGTAATATTGTCAATAGTGACATCAGTGGCACCGCAGCAATAGAATATAGTAAATTAGATTTAAGTGG
>VYMG01000078.1_pt1 | contig 73036 bp, 49 predicted proteins | sample 5115261 | NCBI WGS metagenome assembly VYMG01 (sample SAMN12291781, study PRJNA351875) | freshwater metagenome | isolation source: freshwater lake | place: USA: Michigan, Wintergreen Lake | collected 2013-08-08
CTCCGGGACGTGCATCACGTTGGTCGGGACGACGATCTCCGGGACGTGCATCGCGTTGGTCGGGACGACGATCTCCGGGACGTGCATCGCGTTGGTCAGGACGACGATCTCCGGGACGTGCATCACGTTGGTCAGGACGACGATCTCCGGGACGTGCATCGCGTTGATCAGGACGACGATCAGATTTTTTATCACGATCTCGGCGATCATCCTTGCGATCTCCTATTTTTCCGCCATCTTTACGCGTTTTTCTTCCATCATTTTGTTGTGAGTTACTTCCGCCTTTGCTGAGATCTATTTTTCCAAGTACTGTAAGACCACGTAATTGATTAGAATTACCGGCTTCATATTCCACGGGTGTAAAACGTTTTTTCTTGCGTTTTCCTCCTCCATCCTCAGTCTCAAGTTGCTGTTCTTCCGTTGGCGCACCATCCGGAGTAGCCGTTGCTGTTGGCGACGCTTTACCTGAGGCATCTTTAGACGAAGCCGCCACAGGACTTGGCATCGGCTCAATAGCAGTATCAACTTGGGAAGACACTTGTAATGATTGTGTTGTTTTTTCCTCTGCAATAGAAAGATTTTCGGGCAATTTCTGTCCTACGGAATCTTTAACTTCAGATTGTTCAATGGCAGGGGTTATATCCTGTATTACGCTTTCTGATTGTGTATGACGTTCTCTTGTTAGTTCCGGCACTGGAGTAACTTCAACTATGTTCGTAATTGGAGCTTCTGTCACCTTTGTTTCTTCGTGCTGAATAATCTCCGGTTTCGGGACAATGTCTTGTTTAGCCGCAATTGGATGTGAAATCACCGTTGAAGATTTTTTTTCAATAATCACTTCTTCCACCGGGCGAACTTCTTCCACCGTATGTTCTATAGCAGTAAAGGGTTGAGTTTGCATTGCGGGAGCAACCGTCTTTACTTCTTCAATAGCCGCAACAACTGATTGTGGAGCAGCTTCAACATATTCGGACACTTCACTGACGGAAGTATCGTGTTTGTCGGTTTTGTTGAAAATTTCACTTTCGGATTGAAAACTTTTTTGGGAACTGCCCGCTGATTGTTCCGTAGAGTCGGAATGGGAAGCAACCGGCTCTGCAACAGCATCTACGCTCACAATATCGGAGTGCTTGTGATTATCAATTTTGTGACGCTCTATTTTTTCTCTTTGCTTTTCGACGGCGCGTAATTCTTTCGCAAATTTTTCCATGACAATATCTACCATCACATCAGAGAGTGCTGTTGTGGGCTTATTTTCAATTTTAAAGCCTTTCGACTGTAAAAAGTCCACAATGGTATCTTTACCGATATTGATTTGAGAAGCGAGTTTAAATAGTTTCGTACTTTGCATTGCAGCCATAGTGCTACCGATTATTAAATAAGTGTTGATGAGCTTTGTATTACTGTTTCACAGCGCATCGAAAAAAATCACAGTTGTAAACAGCCGTAAAGACGTGATTATATCTTTACTGCATTGACCGGAAGAAAAAGCGTGCAGAATTATTCCTGAACCGCTTCATTTTCTCCTTCATTATTGTTCTCTTCATCATCCTCAAGTCCCCAACGCATAATATCTTCGCGAATTGACGGATCTTCTTTTTCATCAAATTCTTGGAGGATTATGGCACGAATTTCAAGTAGCAACTCTTTTGTCATTCCCTCAAGAGATAATAAATCATAAATATCAGCCATCAAAAATTCACGTGCGGTATCAACTTCTAATTCGATAATCCGCATATACATATCGTGACCTATTTCATCTTTGAACTCGATTAACTCAATATCCTCACTGCCTTCTTTGATTAAGCTCAATGAATATCCGGTTAATTTTGAAGCGAGCCGCACATTTTGTCCATTTTTCCCGATAGCCAAGGACACTTGATCATCAGGCACCACAACGGTAGCACTGCGCGTTTCCTGATTGATAATAATTTCTCGCACTCTTGCGGGCGATAAAGCTCGCGCAATAAATATTCGCGGATCCTGATGATGTTCGATGATATCAATACTTTCATTATTCAGTTCACGCACAATAGAGTGAATACGAATGCCCTTCATACCAACACAAGCTCCTACGGGATCCACACGGTCATCATAAGAGATAACGGCTACTTTTGCCCTTTCACCGGGTTCGCGGGCAATTGCTTTTAACTCAATAATACCATCATAGACTTCGGGAATTTCTACTTCAAAAAGACGAGCCATAAATTCGTCCGCCGCACGCGATAAAATAATATCGGGTATGCCGCTGCCAGTAAGGCGACGCACTTCTTTTACGATGCAACGAATTGTTGTATTTTTTTTGTAACGTTCATTATGGATTTGCTCTTCACGGGGCAAGCGCATCTCGGTTTTATTGTGCATAATCAGTAAACCGCTGGAACGCACTTGATAGACCTCGCCTACAATTATTTCTCCAACTTTTGAAGCATATTCATTAAAAATATTATCCTTTTCAATATCACGGGCTCTTTGACCAAGATTTTGAGCAGCTAAAGCAACTAAACGTCTGCCGAAGCTGTCAGCAATATTATCTAAAGTTATTTCTTCAATAAATTCATCACCTACCTCATACGTATCGCCCGTTGTTTCATACAACTCTTTGGTAGAAATTTCCAGAGCCGGATTTTCTACTTCGTCAACAATAGTGCGCGTTAAATATATCTCAATATCGCCTTTGTCCATATTGACAATAATATCGGCTTCAGCATCTTGACCATATTTTTTCTTTACCATGAGAGATAAGGTTTCTTCGAGAATACCTTGTAATAAGTCTCGGTCAATATTGCGTTCTCTCGCCATTTCAGCGAATGCTTCGATTATAAGTTTTTTGTCAAATTTCGGCTTCTGTTTACGACGTGCCATGATGCATAGAGTTATTTAGTAATGAGAAAATTATTTCCAGCGTAATTGAACAATGCTGTGGTTAATATCGGCAAATTGAATTACTGATTCTAAATCTTCTGGCTCACTTCTTTTTGATTGCTTCCCTTGCTTTTTGTGCAATACTAATAACTCGGGTTGCAAAGACATCAATGTACCTTCAACGTGCCCGCCTGCTTTCAAAGCTATGCGCAAATCACGACCGATGTGTTTAGTATATTGCCATTGAAATTCTAAGGGACGATCAATTCCGGGCGAAGAAACCTCAATGCCGCTTAATCCCGACAGGAACTCATTTGTTTCGATGAATTCATCAAGCTTTTTGCTTATGTTACGGCACATTTCGTGCATTACTCCATGTTCAGTATCTATGACAATCTCAAGAACTGGGCGAGTCTTGCTCCCTTTGGTTGAAAGCTCAAGTACGTATGCACCCTGTTGAGTACAAATCTCTTGAATCATAGTATGAACCGATTCCGGTATGAGTATCTTCATTGAAATGAATAGTAATAAAAAATGGGCTTTGCCAGCCCATTCATTTATGCAGTAATTAAACCACCGAACAAAAATACGAAAATTATCCCGATAAAGCGATATAAAATAATGATAACAACCCTTTTTTTCAAACAACGAGCATTTGGTTACAAGTGTATGTCTATTGTTAATTAACACTTAGACATTAACTTTGGGCTTTTCACCAAATTCCGGCAATGCAAATGGCTGTGACTCATTCAATAACATAATCTCTGCTATTGCTCTTCGCAATTGTGTGTCCGTGCCATTACGATAATCCTGTGGAGCTATCTCGACAACGATATCTGGGTCGGTACCATAGTTCTCCACTTTGTACCCGACATCGGTAAACCAGAACGAAAACTCGGGTTGGGTTGTCATGCTGCCATCGGCAAGAATATAACGCGGCGATATGCCGATTACACCACCCCATGTACGTTTTCCTATAAGTAAGCCAAGTCCCATATTTTTAAAAGTATGGCTAAATATATCGCCATCAGAACCGGCATACTCATTTGTTAATGCCACCAAATGTCCCGCTACCGAATCACGTGGGTATGGATCGGGGCTTCCCCATCTCTTTATCGTATATGCTGAACGTTTTCTTGCTAATTTCTCAAGCAACAGTTGTGAGACATGACCGCCACCATTAAACCGTACATCAACAATAAGCGAATTTTTCTCGATTTCTGTAAGATAATAGCGATGAAATTCGGCATAGCCGGCAGGTCCCATATTTGGCACATGCACATATCCGACCGTATTGTTCGATAAACGATGAACTGTTTCTCGATTATGTTCCACCCAATCACGATAACGTGCTTGGGTTTCATTGGATAATGCCTTCACACTTACCGTTCGATGTTCACCGACAGCCGGTGATTTTATGGTAATATTCACATCGCTATTTGCTTGATTGAGTAATAATTCCATTGGTGAACAATGCACGCCAACTTTTTTTCCATTCACTGCGATAACTATATCATTTTCCATAATATTGATGCCAAGACGGCGGAATGGCGACGTTAAACGTTCATTCCAAGGATCACCCTTCATTATGTCTGTGATGCGATAGCCGCGTTCATTGTCATCATAGGCAAATGATGCACCTAATAAACCTTGTCGGTATGTAGGAGGCATTCTATAATCGCCGCCACGCTCATAGGCATGAGAAGTGCCGAGTTCTCCGAGTAATTCCCAGATAATATCAGCATATTCAGACCGTGAGGCAATGCGCTCAAGCAATGGTTCATACCTTTGTTTCATAGCATACCAATCCACGCCGGACATATCGGTTGTCCAAAAATGTTCGCGCTGCAATCGCCATACTTCACCAAACATTTGGCGCCATTCCGCCAGAGGTTCCACCGAAAGTTTAATTCGTGCTAAATCAATCCAGCCTGTTTTTCTCCCGGGCGACGAGTCGCCGGAATCTTTGTCTTTACCAAGCATTTTGATATTTTGTACGCGAAGACGGTTACCACTTTGATAGACCAAAACTTCATAATTGGCAGAAAGTAAATAATCACCGACACCGCCGGCTATTTGCTCACGTTTTTGTGTTTCAAAATCATACATTTCCAAAACACCGGCTTCCGTTGGCGCAATATCTCCCGGGGCGGGCGCATCTAATGATCCCCTTACCGGCATAGATCCAAATATCACTTTGCCTTTCAAACCATGGATACCCGTATAACGTCCTTCCGGCACAGGAAAAGCAACTATACGATTCTCAATTCCTTCAAAATCTATGGTTAGCAACTGTTGCGATTGTTTATTCTCGGTGTCCGTCGGCTCATTTTTTTTCTTACCATTATCATTTGGCATAGGTTGATGAATAAATGGCGACTGAGTATCTTTTGCAAGAGCAATCGCATAAGGTCGCATTCCACGCGGGAAATTCAAATCAAAGTGCATTGAATCATAGACAGGATTGAATTCACGATAGGAAATAAAATATATAAATTTCCCTTCGGGATCGAAACTGGGCATATAATCACGAAATCGAGGCGGTGTAAGGCGAGATATGTGCTTTGTATCGAGTGTGCATAATGAAATTGAAGAGGTCTGATTTGTTGTAGCGCAATGATATGCAAGATATTTGCCGTCAGGCGACCATTGCAAACCTCCAATAATGCTGTAGGGACTTTTATCGAGTTCCATCATTGAACCATCTGCAAGATTGATAAGCAATAACTCAAAACGATGATTCGCTATAGCAACACAATCGTGATGCGGACTCACACTTAACTCGCTTGCTAAACCAATATCTAAATCATTAAAACGATGGACTATACTGTCGAAATCAGCACCGTGTATTTCTAATCGCTCTTCGCCCCCATTATCCGAAATGGTAAGAAAATCTTTTTTATTTCCGCGCCAAGTCGTTAAACGATAACGCACACCGTCAAGTTCTCCGATTTGCTGCACAGGTCCGTCCCAATTACCAAAAACAAATGGTTTACCGCGTGTTGTTGCAATCAAATAATGACCGTCAGGGTGCACTGAAAATTCATGTAAATATTGCGCAGCTGACACAAATTTCCGCTGACTTTGAGTTTGAGGACTATAAAACTCAATTTCTACTTTGGTCGAAATATTTTGTTGCGGATGAAATAAATATATATCACCCCCCATTTGATACACAATAGTAGTGCCGTCAGTTTGTGCATGGCGCACATAATAATCACGTGAAAATGTATGTTGTTGCAATCCATTGCCATAGACATCACAACTATAAATATTTCCTATCCCTTCATGGTCAGAAATAAAATACAATGTGTCGCCAACTAACATGGGTGCTGTTAAATTACCATTGATATTATCACAGAGTCTTTCAAATGTGCCATTACCTTCTCTGTCCACCCAAAAAACACCGGCAGTACCACCGCGATAACGCTTCCATGTAGCAGGATCTTGGGTATTGCGTCCTAAAACAACCGCACCATTATTACCATACGCTATTGAATGAGCAATACCATAATGTAATGGTTTTGTTGCCCCGCCTTCAGGATTGATACTATACAAAATCATTGATGCCGCGAATGGCTGCTGTGCATTGGATGCAAAAACAATATCGCCTTGGGGTGACCACCCTACTGTTCGCGTATTTGCTCCAAGAAATGTCAGACGTTTTTCTAAACCGCCCGAACTATTCATGCAATACACTTCTACATTACCATCCTCACGACCGGTAAAAGCAACTCTTTTCCCATCGGGTGATAATACAGGGCGCGTAATCTCTGCCAAATTTGAAGTAAGCCGACGCGCTAAACCACCACTTGATGGAACAATCCATAAATCGTCCTCACAGACAAAAAGTATAGTATCATTGTGAAGGGTCGGGAATCTGTAATAACCGTGTTGTTTCATAAAAATAAAAGTAATTATGGCTTTAATACCGTTTGAAATATACTACTAACGTAAATGATTCTGTTGGCATAAGTATTTCAAAGACTTACACTTCAAGAAAATCAATAATGACAATCTCTGTAATCACCGTCATTCGGGGTGAAATCGCAACACATACTATGCTCAAGATCTATTATTCGCCTTCAAATACAATCAATGAACGCACATCGTAAGATGATAACTTTTCTCTGCCCTTAAGCGCAGGCAATTCGACAATAAACGAGATTTGCACAATCTCACCGCCGCATTGTTCTATCAGACGTGTTGCCGCCAAGGCAGTGCCCCCAGTAGCAAGCAAATCATCATGCAAAAGAACTTTTTCGCCTTTTTCAATGGCATCTTGATGTATTTCAATACTGTCTGTCCCATATTCCAAAGCATATTCCTCACGATGTACATGATAGGGCAATTTACCTTTTTTTCTGATTGGTACAAACCCCACACCCAGTGCTTGAGCCAATATCCCTCCCATGATAAAACCGCGTGCATCAATGCCGGCAACTTTATCTATGCCTTTATCACGTGCCAACATAATCAGCTCATTCGCCGCATATTGTAAACCGTGCGGATTTCCAAATAGGGTTGTAACATCTCTGAATTGAATGCCCGGTTTGGGAAAATCAGGTATTGTACGTATGTAATCTGATACATTCATGCTTTGCAAATTACTGTGAGATAATCAACAAAAGTACGAAGCAAAGCACAAACAGGCAACATTTCCGCAGCCTTCGCGCACATTCGAGAGAACCGGATATATAATTCCATTCTGTTAGCTTTCCTCTATCAATAGCTCGTATGCTGACGCTCTTTTAGCAATTGCTCTTCATGAAAGAAAGCAACACAGCCACAAATTTGCTCTGGTTTGCCTAAATCCTCACAACTTTTCGCCATGTAGAGTCGAATGCCGTATTTTTGCCCGTTGATTTCTACACTTAAAACCTATTTCTATGAAAAACTTTGTTCTTAGTGTTATCATTGTTCTTGTGACGCCTCTTTCGATTTATGCACAAACACCCGTGCAAACAGCGGATATTGACGGCTTACGCATCAAAGAAAACTCCTATTATGCTCTGACGGATATTACCATTGTTCCATCGCCGGGCATAACCATTACCAATGGCATTTTGATTATAAAAAATGGAATCATTGAGAATGTAGGCGCAGGGCTGAGCGTTCCCAAAGGAGCAACCATTCGCTCGGCGAAAGGTATGTGGGTATATGCAGCGTTTATTGAACCGTATATGGAGATGAACCGCAAAGGTGCAAAAACGGGACCTGCCAATGTTGATGAAGAAGACAATCCGGGAAAAGCACAACCCTTGGACAGAGGAGCGAAGTACTGGAATGAAGCCATTCGCCCGGAAAAGAATATTGCTGACTATGCGAATGTGGATGCCAAAACAGCCGAAGAATGGATGTCTTTAGGATTTGGTGCAGCTCATTGCAATGCAACCGATGGTATATTGCGCGGTCATTCGGCAATCGTTTTAATGAAAGAAGGCAGTGCCTCAACAATCACGCTGCGTCAATCTGTCGGGCAATGGATGTCGCTGCGAAAAGGAAATTCGCCCAATCCGTACCCATCATCAATGATGGGCAGCATTGCATTATTACGTCAGGCATTCTATGATGCTCTATGGTATGGAAAAGCCCATTCCATAGCAAAAATGTCCGCAATAACACCACCTGAGATAAACTCATCGTTGGAAGCACTTGCCGACGACCTTGATAAAAAAAGAACTTTCTTTTTTGAAACAAATAATGAACATACCATTGTAAGAGGTGATAAAATTGCAAAAGAATTTTCCTTACCAATTACGTATATCGGCAATGGCTTTGAATATCGTCGTTTAGCTTCTCTTACTCCTATAAAACCCACACTTATACTTCCTGTAAATATTCCAGCTGTGCCGGATGTTTCTACCGCCGAACGCGCCGAAGATATTTCTCTTGAAGATTTACTGCACTGGGATGCAGCTCCGGCAAATCCTTACAGACTTGATTCTGTAGGCATTTCGTTCAGCTTTACTACACGTTCCTTAAAAAACAAATCAGACTTTTTACCTAATATTCGAAAAGCAATTTCTTATGGATTATCAAAAGAAAAAGCACTTGCAGCACTGACACAACAACCCGCAAAAATGCTTGGTATAGCTGATATCTTAGGTTCCTTAGAAAAAGGTAAAATAGCTAATTTACTCATGACAGACGGTGATATTTTTGATGAGAAAACCTCAATATATTCAACATTTGTCGCCGGAAAAGAATTTACAGTCAAAAAAAACAATACGTATGATATTCGTGGGAAATGGACTGTAGCTATTGAAACTATTCCCCAAAACTTTACCGTAAAAATAAGCGGAGAGCGCAATAATCCCCGAGCCAAAATGAGCGCCAACACTAAAGATATTAATGCCGATTTTTCATATACAAATACTTCAGTGCAATTTTCATTTTCCGGTGACTCATTGGGTTATGAAGGAAAATTACGTGCTTCCGGTACTATGGATTCTTTATCGGCAAAAGGTACTATTATTTTTCCGGACAATAAACGTGTTTCATGGACTGCTCGCCGTGATTCTGCCTTTGTGGCTTCGACAAAAGATACAATTCAAAAGCCTAAACCTACAGTTTTACATCGCACATTAATGCCCGATTCACCATTTGGCTTACGTGATAAACCGTTTCAGAAAAGTGTATTGCTGAAAAATGCAAAAATTTGGACTTGTTCTGCTAATGGAGAAATAATTGAAAAAGGCGATGTCTTAATAGCCAATGGGAAAATTGCTGCTGTTGGCACAAATCTTTCCTCAAAAGCAGACACCGTGATTGATGCGACAGGTAAACATATAACACCCGGTATTATTGATGAACATTCCCATATTGCCATAGAATCCGGTGTCAATGAAGGTACTCATGCAGTCACTGCCGAAGTACGCATTGGCGATGTTCTGCAACCTGACGATATTAATATTTACCGACAATTAGCGGGCGGCGTTACTTCATCGCATTTATTACATGGTTCGGCAAATCCGATAGGCGGACAATTACAATTAATAAAATTACGCTGGGGCAGCGATGCCGATAATATAAAATTTGCTGATGCCGAAGGTACAATTAAATTTGCTCTCGGCGAAAATGTAAAACAAAGTCATTGGGGCGATAACTTTACATCACGTTATCCGCAGACAAGAATGGGTGTTGAAGAAATTATGCGCGATGGTTTTCAAGCGGCTCTCGAATATGAGAAAAAAATGAAAGAGTATGATGGAATGTCTGCAAAGGATAAAGCAAATTCATTACCGCCGCGACGAGATATTCAATTAGACATTCTCTTGGAAATTCTCCGAAGCAAACGATTCATTCATTGTCACTCTTATGTGCAGTCCGAAATATTAATGCTCATGCGTCTTGCTGAAGAATTTAATTTTAAAATTCAGAACTTTACCCATATTCTTGAAGGGTATAAATTAGCATCTGAAATGGCAAAACATGGCACAACGGCTTCTTCTTTCGCCGATTGGTGGGCATATAAATTTGAGGTCTATGATGCCATACCGCAAAATCCCGCAATACTTCATGAACAAGGCGTTGTTACATCTATCAACAGCGATGATGCCGAAATGGCAAGACGTTTGAATCAAGAAGCCGGTAAAGCAGTGAAATACGGTAAAGTGTCGGAAACAGAAGCATTAAAAATGGTAACTCTTAATCCTGCAATTCAATTACGTGTACAAGACAAAACAGGCAGTTTAGAAAAAGGAAAAGATGCAGACATCGTTGTATGGAGTTCCCATCCTTTATCCAATTTTGCACGTGTGGAACACACTTTCGTGGATGGTATTATGTATTTTGACAGAACAACTGACGAAAAAATGCGGTTACGTGACAAGAATTTACGTGCAGCTCTCGAGCAAAAAGCAATCAATGCATTATCAGGCGGTGAATCGCCTTCACCAAAGGCATCGCGAAAAAAACGTCAATACGATTGTGAAGATATCGAAGATGAAATGCAGGGTGAAGAATTATTGGATTAAATGATTTATTACTGTATTCATTATTTTTACATGCTAAAAAAAGTCTATTAATTTCAGATAATATTATGGTCTATTTGCGGCACATCAAATCTGATTCTCTACGATATAATACAATGGAATATCGCAATGTTCAACTGCGACAATATTGAGATATAATCTTATGGAGAAAAAAAACGTCATAATCACGGGAGCTTCAGGGGAAGTAGCGCAATCCGTCATTGCTGAATTTTTGAAAAATGATTGGAATATTATCGCTGCCACACATCGAACTCCCCTTCACGATTCATTACGCAATCATAAAAATTTTACTGAAATACACTGTGACAGTACAGATGAAAACGATGTTATTTCTTTATGTTCTTCCCATACATATCATGCGATAATCCATCTTGTAGGAGGAATAAAAGCAGGCACTCCACTTCCAGACACAACAACAGCAACATTGCACGATATGTTCACGCTTAATACACTTTCCACATTTCTCATACTTCGGGAAGGAATGCGGTATTTTTCTCAAAATAATGGCGGTGTCATTATCACAGTTGCTTCACAATCTGCACTACAAGCCCAAATAAATAAAAGTGCATATTCTGCTGCCAAAGCTGCTGTAATTTCATTAACAAAAACGGCAGCCGAAGAAGGTAAGCATCATAATATTCGCGCTAATTGTATTGTGCCGGGCATTATTCGCACAAAATCAAACATATCATGGGCTGAAAATGGTGAGGAACATTATTGGACTGATCCGGATGATATTGCAAAAACAATGGTATTTTTATCATCCGATGCCGGTAAGGGAATAAATGGTGCCATACTTCCACTTTTGGGAACTCTTTAATTTTTATTTTTAATATTTATGATAGCAATTTCAACATGGAATTTTGGATTACCTGCGAATAAAGTCGCTTGGGAAATTATTGCACAAAACGGCACTGCTTTAGATGCTGTTGAACATGGCGTACGGCATTGCGAAGCAGACCCCGAAGTACGAAGTGTCGGCTTTGGCGGCTTACCCGATAAGAGCGGTATTGTCACTTTGGATGCTTGCATCATGGATCATTATGGTAATTGTGGTTCGGTGGCGTATGTGAAAGATATTAAACATCCAATTACACTTGCACGGCGTGTCATGGAACGCACGAATCATGTGATGCTGGTAGGTGAAGGAGCGTCACAATTTGCTGAATCACAAGGAATTAACAGAGAATTTCTATTGACTGACGATGCACGTACACGATGGAAGCAATGGAAAAAAAAGCAGGAATTTTCGGAAATAAATTGGGAAAATCACGATACCATTTGTATGCTTGCTATGGATTCTACCGGATTATTAGCCGGAGCCAGCACAACCAGCGGGATAGCATGGAAAATGCACGGTCGCGTTGGTGACAGTCCTATTATTGGAGCAGGTTTATACGTGGACGGCTCAGTGGGTGCAGCAGCAGCAACAGGTCGCGGTGAATCCGTTATGAAAATGTGTGGTTCCTTTCTTATTGTCGAATATATGCGCAATGGTGCTACTGCCCAACAGGCATGCATAATGGCGGCAAAACGACTTGCACAACAACAAAAAGATTGGTCTGAATATCAGGTAGGATTTATTGCTCTTGATATTCATGGTAATTACGGTGCATTTTCTTTAAAACACGGTTTTCAATATGCACTCTCCACCACAGAAGGACATCAACTTTGCGATGCACAATACCTCGAAACACCGTAAACCGGAATATGTGAGAAATACATAATTTGTGATTTTATACCTCAATTAAAATTATTGCAACGATTTTCAGGATTCATTTTCTTTATTTGCATGGACTTAAAACATTGAATACTCTAAAACCGGCTAATTCGTGGTGTAGCACATAAGTAACAAACAATGAGATTTTTTTTTATGCACAGTCATAATGTATCAAAAGACAAATACATTCTATTTACACACTTTAAATGCGAATGTAACAAGTATTTTAACAATTTATAAGGAGTAGCAATGTTACAAAGAATGGTAAGCATAGTTTTATTATGCGGTATAGTATTAATTTCAGGTTGTTCGAATTCTGACACGACAGCCCCCGATACAAAAAATTTTAAGGGCTTTATCTACTATTCACATGCAGGAGAAATGTACCGATTGAATCTTAGCACTATAACATCTGCCAAATTATTTACGAATGCTCGGCACCCCGATATGTTTGCAAATGCTGATATTCTTGCGGTAGAACAATATCCGATTGTTCGACTTATGCGCAGCGACATGACAGGCGCAAATAGAAATACTATATTGTCAGGAACTGATTACACAGGACCCAAATATAGACAGTACATGAATAGACCTCGCGTATCTTACAATCAACAATACATTGTGTACGAGGGGGATAATGTGTATAACCCTAATTCATACGTTATAAACAGTAGCGATGGCTCACTTGTGGCAACTATTGGCGATTACAACCAATCACAACCAATGATTTCACCAAGTTGGTCACCTGATGGTTCTATTGTGGTTGCCGGCTGGACATCTATGAACAATGGAATTTATAAAGTAACACCAGATTTTTCATCAATGAAACGTGTCGGTCCTGATTTTCCGAATGTGAGCGACCCAAGTGTAAGTCCTGATGGTAATTTCATCGCTTTTATTCGTGATGGGCAGCTATGGACAATGGGTATTGATGGATCAAATCCTACTCAACTGTATGTGAGCGGACGCTATTTCAGAATGCCCGTTTGGTCCCCCGACAGCAAATATATTGCAGCACTCAATTCTGTTGAATTAACCGGAAAAATCACGATATTCGAGCCACAAACGAAACAAATAACTGATCTCACGACAACCGGCGGCAATCATTACTATATCGGTGACAATGAACAATTGTCATGGCAATATTAATTCATGGAATATGTAAGATTATTGTTCTAATAAAAGTCCTTATGGTTTTCTTTGCCTTAAGGACTCAAACGGATTACGTGCCTGTTTTATCGTGCATTTCATTTCGGGTATGAGTTACACAGCTATACCCCATATTATGTGGACTTAGTGTTTTCGTTATTCAATCCCGAGAAATTCGTAAATTCCACAGGGATGACATAGTAAGAAAAAAATGTTTTTAATGTGATATTCGATTTTTCTCAGACCTTTAAGGTTCCCCAAAAAACGAATAAGCTTTGAATTAATCATCTAACCCTTCCATATCTCGGCTTTATTTTTTGACTGATTTATCCATTTACTAAAGGAATAAAAAGGCTATATCCGCAAACATGAGCATTTTTCAGATATGGAATGATTCCGTGCATCGTAATCTTCCTGTCATTATCGTCAGAATACATTGGCAAGATGAACAGGACTATATTCTCGAAAATAATTGCAGCATGAATAAATATCGTGTCTATCATGTAATCTTCATAGTCGTGTGCGGACAGTGGCGTTTATCCATAAAAAAAGCGGTGAAGAAAATACTTGACCGCTTTTTTTTGCATTTTACTCATCCATATCATCATCTTGTTGTGGATCATTCGGATCGGGTTCTTTCATCCTATATCCCACACCGCGAATACTGTTTAAGAGCCGCGGCGAGCCGGGTCTTTCAATTTTAGCACGCAATCGTTTTATATAGACATCAATAATATTGGATTCGGTATCGAAATTATGTTTCCACACTTGCTGTGTAATCATACTTCTGCTGACAATGCGCCCTTTATTACGAATTAAATATTCAAGCAAAGCATATTCTTTTGTTGTCAGTTCAATTTCCTTTTCCCAACGATATGCAACATGAGAAACAGTATCGAGTGTTAAATCACCAATCATTAATTGTGTTGATTTCTCTGTGCTGGAACGGCGCAATATGGAGCGTAAGCGTGCTGCCAATTCTTCAAAGTGGAATGGCTTTGTCAAATAATCATCAGCGCCCAAATCAAGCCCTGTAACTCTGTCATTGGTGCCTGCTCTTGCGGTGAGCATAATGACGGGTGTGGACTTTCTTGCCGCCCGAATTTCGCTTAATACAGCAAAGCCATCTTTTTTTGGTAACATGACATCCAAAACGATGGCATCGAAATGATTGGCAACCGCCATATCAATACCCATTTGCCCATCGGCTGCAAGTTCGACGATATAGCGTTCTTCTTCCAGACCTCTTTTAATAAAACTTGCTACTTTTCTTTCATCTTCGATAACAAGAATACGCATTATGTATCTCCGAATTATGTAAATTAATTATTTCTTTTTAACAAAAACTCTGTAAACTTCTTTTGTGCCATTGGCTAATTCAATGCTGAAATAATACACTCCATTGACGGCTAAGCCACGCTGTGTAGTGCCGTCCCAAGAATCGCTGTATGCAATATTGGGCAAACGACGCTGATTTGTTACCGGTTCGGCTACAAAACGGTGCGCTTGGTCATAAATGCGGACGGTCACATTGGTTTCCTCCGGAACGGAATATATGACCTCGGCAATTTCCGAAGGAGGTGCAAATGGATTTGGTGCTACCATTTTTATATATTTTACAACAATATTGGTGAGGAGTGTATCTATTCTGCCGACTCCCGATGCGCAGCAAATTCGCAATATTACCGACGAATCCACGGCATTGGTCGGCAAATGCCAATCATAACTTTGTGCTGTTATGGGTATCCTGTCTAATGCTATAAATGTTTTGCCTTGATCAATCGAATACGCAAAAATAAATTCATTACATCCTAAATTAAGCGGATTATTCAATGGATTCCATGTGATTGTGCGTTCTGCACTTGCTTTGGCGGGTGGTGGATCAATCGTTACATCTAATGGATGGGGCACAATGCGCAAACGCCTGATGTCTGATGTGTCATATATACCAAAAGTAATGTCTTTCCCAATAATGCGATAATCAATGACGCTGTCTAAGTCGGGTTCGCTGCAACCGAACATCGCTGTCACGGGCACTCCCCAATCAAAGGTATAAAATGCACCATTATATTGTTGCCCCGTTAGAGTAAACCATTCTTCTTTTTTATTGCCGCTGCTGTCGGGATATGCCCATTTTTCATCAATACGGAATTGCAACCATAATGTATCCACGCATGATGCTTGTCCGCTGAAACGTATTGTTCTGCCTGTCACCACCGTGGAATCTTGTGTAGGATAATCAATAGTAATTTTCGATGATGCAAAACGCAAATATGCCGATGAATCAATAATATCCGGACTATTGGCACTTTGTATAATAATGCGCCCTTGTCTGCCGAGTGCCGGCGGGGTTAAGACTAATGATACTTGCCCTGTTGCTGCATTATTGGCAACATTGGCAAATAAGGTATCGCGACGGGATGTCCATTGTGCGGAGTCTGTGTAACGTTGAAAAAATATATTGATAATATCTTGACCACGCAATAGATTTGTCCATGTAATATTGACCGTGTCTCCAAGGCAATATGTTTGGGGTGGAATTTGTTGCTGTTTTTGTGAGGTTAATCGTATGGAACCTTCAAGTAAGGAGCCGAAGCAATATGTTTTGGATAACGTTGTAATAATAATATCATTTTTTCCATCGCCTTCTAAATCTGCCACAGCTAAAGCGGTAATTGTTTCATTGGGTAATTCGATAGTGCGTAAAGTGTCGAAAGGCGCACCAAAGCGAAAACGTGCATCGGCATAATTACGCATTCTCAAAATACGGACGGTGGATCTGTCCACGACAAATACTTCTGCTTTTCTGTCATCGCCTCCATCAAAATCATTGACCGCCGCCACCCATCCGTTGATGCGCTGTGAACAAAGAGTGTCGAAGGGAAAAAGAAATGTACCGGGACGATTTATTTTTTCGACGGGAGCGGCTATTCTGTACCGCAAAACGGAAATTTTGTTTGCAGCAAATGCGCCTTCTTTTGAGCTTTGTGTTACTATAACTTCATCGCCGGGATTATTGGGATAATATGGCAATACTTCATTGGCAGATACTCCATCCATATCACCGACCCCGACTGACCAGAAGTGATTTTTCCCACCGACAAATGACGGTGTATTAGGATCATCGGGCAAAGTCAAAGGTTGACCAGAGCTATTCATCAAATGTAAGCGCGATATACCGAATGAAGTATCTCTGCCTATATATTCTTCAGCCATGAGTACATACCATGTTCCACCGCCGCCAGCCGAATTATTGAGCGGTACATAGTAAGGTCGTATAAGAGGTCTGCTGCGTGTGCTGTCCGTAATCAAAGACGAAGCTAAATCCACAGGCGGAATACCTTCACGGTAACTACTTGGTAAAGCCGCGTTGATGGGAAAACTCATCAAGTAAGGGAAATCGCCAAATGTTGATTGTGTAAGAGAATTAGAGACAATATCTTTGATATAGGGTGTCGGATAAACCGGAGGCATCACAACCATTGCATCGAAAGGATTAGTAGTGATAAATCCAACAGATGGTTGATAGAGCGAAATTTCCGGCGCTAAAGTAATGCGGCTTGTGAGTTCATCGCGCGTGTCCGGCAAAGGAAAAATAGTGCCCGGTTGTCCCAGATTAAATTGGGTGAAGCCCCGAAAGTATGGTGCTGATCCGGTAAAATTGGGTAAAATTCTGGGTTTAGTTATATTTACCGTCGCATATACCGTTGTTTGTCCACCGATATTGCGCCCGATGAATGGCTTTACTCCGGCAATATAATTAGAATCAAATTCGGAAAGATCAACGGAAAGTCGTCGTATGATGATGATACTATCGCGCTGTTTATCATAACCCGCAATGTATGAATATGCAACTTTTTCTACGGTATCTTCCGATTCAATTGTTTCCAAAGCCATGACCAATGGCGGCTGCGGCAAAGGACCCACGGGTAAAGCATTGGTAGTATCGAACAATACGCTGATACCTTTGACATATTTGACAAAAGAAGGCAATGGAGTTTCACACAGCAACTCGCCCGTACCGTCCACAACCACAATGCGATCCTTGACTACAGCCACAATCTCGTTGGGAGCCCATAAAAATTCAGGGACTATCTTAGGATTATTTTTTATATTCCCAATGAGTGGTTGAATATCGCCGGACAGAGCCGTCGTTGACCATTTAAGCTTTAAGGAATCAATCTTTTGCGCTCGTGAGGGTTCTTGCTGCGAATAGGTAGCTTGCGGGTTTCCCTTAGGGTACATCCACGAAGCCGGACCCGACAGATTTTGTGCTTGCATCACCGAAGTTGCAATAGCGATAAACATCAAAATGCGTAATAAACTTAAAACCATGACTGCGCCGAGTAAGTATAATTAACTGTAAAAATAATGAATAGATGCGTACTTAACATATCAGTACGACGGAAACAAGGGTTATTAGAGAAAAAAAGGAGCAATAATGCCCGAATTTCTCATACTTGCCGCCAACTTCGCTGCAACAACTCTTTTGCCAAAACTATAAAGTTGGAGAATTATAGACATTCCGGAAGCATACTATGAGGCGAGAAAGCGCCCCTGCCATGCCAAGCCGGAAATCAAATAGGTACTGATGTAGTGCTGTGTTTCCAATCCTTGTAAATCAAAATAATCAATCATGAAAATCTCTTCAAACATATCAGCCATGCTATAAGTTTTCACAAACCCATGACATACCGACATTTTGAGTACGGTAAGTTTCGTAGATTTGCACATAGAATAACAACACATACACTTACAACTCACAAATAATGGAGTGATGCAATGAAGACAATAGGTATTCTCTTTGGCATGGAACAAACGTTTCCGCCGGCATTAGTACAAAAAATCAACAGCATGGATATTGAAGGCGTTTCCGCTGAATTTGTGCGTATTGGCGGCGTTGGAATGGAAGATCTGATAAAATATGATGTGATATTAGACCGCATATCACAGGATGTGCCTTTTTATCGCGCTATGCTCAAATATGCAGCAATGCAGGGCGTGCGCGTGGTAAACAATCCATTCTGGTGGACTGCGGACGACAAATATTTCAACTATGCGATGGCACATAAAATTGGAGTGCCCATACCGCGTACAGTTCTTTTACCAAGCTATCAGCACCCGCCGGACACCACAGCAGAAAGTTTCCGCAATCTCTTATATCCGCTCAATTGGGATGAAATTTTCCATTATATCGGCTTCCCGGCATTCATGAAACCGTATGCAGGAGGAGGATGGAAACATGTCTATAAAGTCAATAATCCACAGGAATTATTTGCAGCATACCATCAAACAGGGCAACTTGTGATGACTTTACAAGAAGCCATAGATTTTACGGAATACTATCGCTGCTATGTTATCGGAAAAAAATATATCCACATCATGCCCTATGAACCGCGCAATCCACATCACTTGCGCTATGTGGCAGGGTTTACACTCACCGATGAACGTAAAAAAGAATTAGAAAAACATTGCCTCACCATTGTTAATGCTCTGGGATACGAATTTAATACTATAGAATTTGCTGTCCGAGACAATATTCCTTATGCCATAGACTTTCTTAATCCGGCACCCGATGCAGAAAAGTCCTCCGTACAAGAAGAAAACTTTGAATGGGTGCTTGAACATGCCGCCAAATATTTAGTGGAATTGGCTCTCGAAGGCAGAAAAACTCCAACCGAATATACATGGAGTGAATTCCTGTCCGGCAATGGTAGCGTGGAATCAACCGTAACGACAAAAAAAGAAACAAAAAAATCTTCCAAGAAAAAGTAATTAAAGATAAGAAAAGTATTTTTCTAAAGTGGTAGAACTTTCACAGTTTTACCACTTTTTTTATGATTGCAAACACATCTAATAAATAGACTACAACTACTTTACAAATAAAGTGATACAAAGACTAACAACATCCGGATTCTTAGAATGTTTACATCACAATTTTCGGATATTACACTTATAGTTCTTTTTCCGATAACGCAGTCGGATTTATCCATTCCATAGTAGATAACAACTCCGCAAATAAACCCTCTTTGCATAAAATATCCGGATTACCGATAATAATAAGTTGCTGGCGCGCCCTTGTAATTGCCACATTCAATTTTCTATCAATTGTCGCATTATTAATATGCATGACAGAAGTCACGGATGATAACATCGTTGGATTGGACAAAGCAAAAGAAATGATTATATTATCACGCTCACTGCCCTGAAAACGCTCAACAGTATCAACAACAATTTTTTTGCTGCATTCTGAGGATATTCTTTTACGAATCTCCATAATTTGTGCACGAAATGGAGTAATAATCCCCAATGAATTTTCAGTAAAGGTGTCACCTTTTTTACGATGATAATACATTGCTATACGTGCCGCTATACTTGCTTCTTCTTCATGAATTTTACCCTTACCTGTTGAATATACCGGAATAAAAATCATACGGCTTTGTGAAATATCATGGGTTACAGCATTAAATTCATCACATAATAAGGAATGTTGCCATGAAAACGGAGACAGTAATTTTCCTTCATAAAAGTGTGAATTAACAAACGATGCGATATCAGAGTGCATTCTTCCTTGTTGAGACAACATAGCATAGCTATATGCCCAATTGTATCGCAAGCAACAACGCAACAATCTTTCAAACAATGACATACGAAAATCCGTACACTCGATGGCATCGGTCAAAGGATGGCGAATTGCTGATAATTCTTCATTTTGATTGATAACTGCGGGTAATTGTTTTTCATCGCCGATAAGTATTACTTTGCCGATGGTTGCTGCAAATCCGGCAATATATGGCTCTACAATCTGTGCGGCTTCGTCCACGACCATAACATCGAATGTTTTTATGGCAAATATATCCATTGTGGTCATAAGTGATGACACGGTAGTGACAACACAACGAGCTTTATTCACGATTAATCCAAGTTCTTGTATAGATTTACCCTGACTAATTGTATCGAGAGTAAAATTCGGATAGTCCGTGCTGTCTTTATTGCCGAGCCGAATAATATATTCATGAGGAATCACTTGAGCAACCGCACGCAAGATTTCGTCAACGGCTCTATTGGTATAAGCTGTAATGAGTATAGTTGCCGATTGTTTTTCATATAACAAATATGCGCACCATTTTAGCATGACAGATGTTTTTCCAGTTCCCGGCGGACCTTGCAATAAAAAATAATCTTGTGTTGCAATCATCCGACACAGTATAGTGTACTGTTCATTCGTCAAATCCGGTAAAGTATGATTATTTTTTCTGCATTCCTCTTGATTGAACATTATTGGAACAGAATATACAGGAGGTTGCATGCCTAAGTATATAGCACGTTTTTCTTGCGGCGAAAGTAATAATTGAGTGAGTAAACCAAAAAGTACATGATTTGCACTATCCATAAAATCCGGCTCAATAACCCATTTTTTTTGTTCATCATGAATAAATATTGAACGCGGCAATAATTTATTGCGAAAACTCAACACAAGCGAATACTCATGTAATTCTTTAATCCTCGCTTTTAATAATTGACCTTGCACAGGTGACCTTGCCTCATCGTGTTCATAAGCAATCACAATATCGCCCGTGCGAAATGATGTTGTTATCTGTGCATCGGTAATAAAAAAAGCTAGGTGCATAGAATCAAAGTCACTATGCTCTATGTCAAGCATCAATCCATTTATTGCAGAAAATGACAGTACTTTTTCTTCGAGTGTTTTTTTCCATAAGCCGGCATTACCGCAATCGCGTTCTTCTTTATCGTTTCCAAGTCGTGCAGCATAATGTTCTCGCAATAAAAATGTCATTGTGGCACGATGATAGACCTTTTCTGTATCATTCAAAGAATCTAGAAATGTCCTTGCTCGTAAAAATTTATCGCGAATAAATGATGGCGCATCGTCAAACTCTTCGGGCTGAATACGAGAAAATACAGCGAATTTTTTTTGTAATATATCTTGTTCAGCCACAACGATTTCATTGCGAAGTGCCAGCACTGCCCTTTTTGAGTCAAATGTATTCGGCATATTTCGTAATGGCGTATTTTTTTCGCGTGAATAGAGCACGGAACTGTCACCGGAACGTTCGGGATAAGCAGAATCCACCAATAAATTATAGCACATAATTTGGGCTTCATGATTTTTCCACATCCCATACGCAACATTCCCTCGTTGATTATAGGCATTGGGTGGCTTACCCGATTTTAACTCAATGACAGTTTTTCTTTTATCGTCATCAGCATATTCCAACAATACATCAACACGCCCTTGTAATCCATAGATAGGCGACAAAAAACTGGCTTCAACGGTAAATATATGGCTGTTGATTAATGGTATAATTGCCTGTAAAACGGTGTAATGTTGCTTGATTTCTTGCATCAATGTTTGCTCATCAACGACTTTGAGAGCAGCCAAAGTCATTATCGGCTTATAATGTAAACCAATGCGGAGTGCTTGCTCTAATTCAGTATCCGGTTTTGTCAATAATAAATCAAAGCATGTATTGATGATATTGCCAACAAACATTTCCTTTGAAGTGGTTTGAGGCACAAGCAGTTTTTTGACGAAATAATGGGAAATGGATGCGCTCTTGCCACTAAAACATTCCGATATATCCGTTACATCAAATAAAATATCCGGTTCAATAATGAGTAATGTATTATCTGTGGCAAGTAATTGAGCATTTTTAGTCTTAGCAATAAGTAATGAGGTACAAAAAATAGAGAAACCATGACGCAAAAGCGATGCTTGTGCAAGAAAATTATGCGTGAATAAAATATTCCATTCCGTACCATTTTCAGCAAGAACTTTACAATGGACAGGGAAGGATTTATCGGAAGTAAACACTAATGTTTCAATAATATCAAAGCGCCCCGTTTCAAGCATCACTTTACCATCATCGAACAGTGTTTCGCTTTCTTTGATGGTTATTGCATCGTCAAATGTGAAAAGTGCGTCAGCCATTGCTCCGGCATTGCAAAACCGCAACAAGATAACAATAACTTTTGTCACATTGTTAATTGTTCTCCTGTGAATAGTAAGCGTGCCACTGCGCACGCGTGCAAATGATATGCGATTTTTTTGTAAACTATCGGTCAATTGTGGAGTAAAACTATACTTATCCGCCAAAAAAATGATCCGCGCATAATCATTTGTAAAGAATTGTTTTTCACCGCTCAATAATCGTAATACAATTGTTCGGAGCAATGACTGTAAGTTAAAATACAGTTTTCTTTCATCATTTTGTTTATGTTGGAGTAAACCAAGGAGCGTTTCACAATACGCAGCGGTTTCTTCGTCGGGAAGAAGAGGCATTTCCACAATATTATTCCATACTTAAAGTGACTTTACAGACTTTCATAATGTATTTTTTTGATTTTTAATGATTTGAATCACAGAAAAATCCAAAACCGTTTTGTTTCCGGCAGAATACAGGAACAAATAACATTTCATGCAATGATTGATAAAAATTTTTGTGGAGCTATTTGATTCACTATCTTTATGGTCTAAGAGGACTTAATATAGCTTATCATAGTATAATCCATATATCAGGGAAAAAATGCCCTCCCTCGTTTCTCTCCTACGCATAAACTTATAAAGTTTCAGAAGAGTGCCCGCATAACGAAAGGAGGGGGCTTTCTGATAATACAGTTGTAAATATAAGGATTACCATTTAACTCAAAAAAATGCCCTCCCTCGTTTCTCTTCCACGCATAAACTTAAAAGTTTTAGAAGAGTGCCCTATAACGAAAGGAGGGGGCTTTCTGAAAAATTACCCGGAATAAAGATACTATATGTCTAAAAAATGCCCTCCCTCGTTCTCTTCTACGCATAAACTTATAAAGTTTTTAGAAGAGTGCCCGTATAACGAAAGGAGGGGGCTTTCAAGAAATGTTCTCCGGTGAAATCCTAATAACTAAATGGGTAGATTGCGAAAGTATAGCCAAGACGTAACATTACTTTTCCACACCCGACACAAACTAAGCATAATACCCACAGTAAAAACCCAATTATGCACTAAAATACAAAAGGTTGAATTATCTTCCAAACATTCCATAAAATTTAACTAAAATTCACCGTCCGGTATCACATCCTTAATAGATAACTGTGGCGTTACTTGTCCTTTATAGACATTTTCTTCTAAAGTATAGGCAATAGTAAATGGTTTGCCATTTGTACACAAATTAGCTTTAGCACCTAAATTAAATCCAATGGCATCTATAACAAAATTTGATTGTAATGCTCTGAATTTAAGATGATTATTGCCAACGATTTTCACCCCATTAGCCGATTGGACAGACCGTGAGTAAAAAATAGGTTTCGGATTATGATGACCAAATGGTGCGAACTGTCTTAGATACCGGAAAAAATGCGGTGACAATTCATTAAGAGATAATTCTGTGTCAATAACGATTTCTCTCTCCAACATTTCATCAGTCACATTTTCTTTAGCATAATTATCAAATCGTTCCCTCATAAGAGCAATTTTTGATTCTTCGAGGGTTAATCCGGCAGCATGTTTATGCCCACCGAACTCGACGAGCAAGTCTTCGCATGCTTTAAGTCCCGCATGAATATCAAAATTACGAATACTTCTCGCAGAACCTTTGGCATGATAATCAACCGTTGTGAGCATCACCACGGGCAGATGGAATTTTTCCACAAGCCGCGAAGCCACAATCCCTATAACGCCCGCATGCCAATCCGGTTTGTGTAATACAATAGAACGTCGAGTATTATCTTCAGCCAGTAATCGTTCAGCTTCTTTGAGAGCACTTGTAAACGTTGTTTCATCAATGGAACGGCGGCGACGATTATCGCGTTCTAATTCTTGCGCAATGGAAAATGCCACACCTTGGTCCGTTTGCGCCATCATTTCGACGGCTCTTTTTGCATCTCCTATGCGTCCTGCTGCGTTAATCCTTGGAGCAAGCCCAAATATTACATCGGCGGTATTGACATTGCTGAGAGCAATACCGGCAACATCAAGTAAAGCTTTAAAACCCGATCGTGTATGGGCATTGAGTTGCTTCAGACCGAAATGCACCAGTGTCCTATTTTCCCCAATGAGAGGAACGATGTCGGCAGCCGATGCCAAGGCGACAAAATCAAGGTATTCGAACGCTCTTTCCGGCTCACCGCGATTGATACCTAATGCTTGGGCTAATTTGAATACAACACCACAAGCAGCCAAAAACTTGAAGGGATAAGAGCAACCGGGCTTTATAGGATCAAGTATTGCTACGGCATTCGGTAATTCTTCTGCCGGCTCATGATGATCGCAAATAATGGATTCAATGCCATAGCCCGCAGCAAGCCGCACGGCTTCAATAGAAGTTATGCCGCAATCAACCGTTATAATCAATTGCGCATTATTGTCACGGGCTTCATTGATGCTTGTCGTGCTTAATCCATATCCCTCACCTTGACGATCGGGAATAAAATACTGCACTCTTGCACCAAGCCCACGCAAGTACATCATCAATAATGCTGTACTGGTAGTACCATCAACGTCATAGTCACCATGTATCCAGATAAGTTCATCATGCGCAATCGCATATTCTATGCGTTCAACCGCTTTTGCCATGCCGTCCATTAAAAACGGGTCATGCAATTCGCTCAGCGACGGCTGTAGAAAATGCACTGCTTCTTCTCCTGTCGAAACGCCACGTGCCGCTAAAACACGCGCCAGACTTGGAGGAATGCCTATCGAATTTGTTAGTTGTTGTATGATACTATCGTTTCTGTTCTCACGGATAATCCAACGATATTTCACAAAAAATGAATGTTTGTTTCTAAAACTGACGTAAATTTAGTAAAAAGTACCAACCTAACATCAAATTTTGTCAATTTTTTTTAACAATTAGCATTTGCTGTGTGGATTTTTCTTGACACACATTGCATAAAAACATGAAGAAATCAAACCACAGAAATACCGATTTTGACGAGGAAGATTCCCCGCTTAACGATACCTCATATATGAGTTTATCGAATAAAACGAATAAACACAGCTTTAGAAAAACACGTCTTGTGGACACCAAAAAGTCAAATACAGAAACCCATGAAGGCATTGTGATTGCTGGAGTCGGGGCTTTGTGGTTAGTCAATGTTGTGCTCAATGAACATGATGCTGATGTGACAACTATCGAATGCAAGGCTGCGGGCATTATTGTTTCAGAACATCAAGATGCTTCCCTCATAGCAGTGGGCGATGTTGTCGGCATTGAATTACAAAGCAATGAAACCCCACATTCAGGAACCATTGTCCGTGTGGCACAAAGACATACACGTTTATCAAGAGTTATTGCTGCTAAACACAAAACTGAACAAGTGGTGGTAAGTAATATTGACCAGTTAATCATAGTTATGGCAGCGGCTGAACCATTTTTTAATGTTCGGCTCATTGACAGATACTTGATTGCGGCAGATAAAGGTGATCTTGAACCAATTATCTGTATCAACAAAACGGACCTTATGCCCTTGGATTTTATTGAAGATCAACTATCAGTATATCAAGCACTTGGCATACCTATCGTTCTAACGTCCGTCAAAAAGAATACAGGAATTGCGAACATGTACGCACTCTTACAAGGCAAATCATCCGTTTTTAGCGGTCCTTCGGGCGTGGGTAAATCATCGCTGACAAATGCGCTTCTTGGTGAAAACACTCAAAGTACACGTACCGTCAGTGAGGCATCCTTTAAGGGAACCCACACAACATCCTTCGTCAAAATGTTCGCATTAAAGAATGGTGGTTATCTTGTTGATACACCGGGACTTCGTGAATTTGCTATTTGGAATTTATCCATCGAAGAACTTCCATTTTATTTTACCGAGTTCGAAAACTTCAGGCATAAATGCAAATTCAATACCTGCTCTCATATCCACGAACCGGATTGTGCCGTTTTAGAAGCTGTTCATGAAGGGTTAATTCATCCGGAGCGATATCAAAGTTACTGCAATATCCGAGAAAGTTTGTTGTAGAAGTGTTTATTTTTCAATTATATAAAAACTTTACTTAGCAACATATTGGCTTTGGTGACCTCAGTATTAGTATCCATACCAATCAAGAAAATATCTCCAACTATCTTTATCCTTGAATGCCTTACATTCGCACGCCAATACTGAAATAACCCAAATATGGTCCGAGCACAGCACCATCGGGGTCACTTTGAAAATAAAATCCGCGGCCAACGGAAAACTTCGCCGGTCCGATTGGCGTATCGAAGCCTAACAATAGACCCACACCATGACGCAATGTACCAATCCTGATATTTTGGAATGTTTCCCATATTGATCCAATATCATAACGAAATGAACAATATGTGTCGAATAATAGTTTAAACGGAAGTTTATAACGTGTTTCCACTGATGCTTGAGCTATTTGTCTGCCGCGTTTATCATCTTCGCGCAAACCGAAGAATGAGTCTTCGCCGCCGATAGTAAAAAATTCGGGTATAGGTGTTGTATTATCCGCAAACCCCATACGAAAAGAGGGTCGAATGGTAAAAATCCCAATTTGCGTCGTGGAACGTGTAAACATTGATACTTTTGAAAATGTAATAAAACTTGCACCACTCAATACCGAAGTTTCAAGTGACATATCTAAGATGCGTCCATTTGTGGGAAAATCACTTTTGTCTTCAGAATCAAACCGAGCATTGATTTTGAGCGCACCGATTGATGAAAATGAGGGTAATTCACCCGTTTCATTGATTGAGTATAATCTTTGCTGCTCAAAACGTAATCCGGCAAAGAGTTCACCATCTCTGCCTACTCGGCTGCCAAAACGCGTTAACAATCCCATTCTTTGTTCAACGATTTCTCCGTCTCGAAGACGTGCATATTGCCCGGTGGGTAAATTCGTTGCATTACGGTAAAGATATATATATTTCCAATCAAGATACCCCTGCACACCGAGCGTTGCCTCAGTTTCAAACAGACGCCGAGTTGAGAGACCAAGTTGGATATGTTGATTCCGCGCACCAATACCAATGTTTGCTTCGGATCGAATACCTGTCGCAATTAGTTCATCATAGACAAAACCAATGCCTGCACGTGTATTGCGCTCATTATCTATACGAACACCAATTTGTATTGCCTGATTAGGTTTTTCACGGACTTCTACAATAGCGGTATATCCACGTTTTGCATTCATAACAAACTCAACAGTAGCAGATTCAAAAATGGCTGAGCCAAGCAATGCCTCCCAACGATTCGCAAATTCTTCCATCGAAGAAAGGGGTGATTCTTCGGATATAGAAAGTAATTTCATCACAATATCTTTTGCCGATTCTTTGGCATTAACAACTTCGAGTGCATTTATTGTCTGCGGTGTGAGCGCATAATGCAGTGTTTGCGTTTCTTGATTATATGAGTGATGCGCAACAGTTATCAACGATAATCCAAGCCGCTCATAATGGGCTTTCACCGCTCTTTGCAATATGTATTCAGTTTTTTCAGACATAGACGAATGCGCCAAGGATTGATAAACACTTTCCGGAACTTGCTCATTGTCTTCTTGTGTGATATGGACGATTTCTTGTTTTGTCTTTGGCAGAATGGATACACTAAGTAAGCTGTCGCGCAAAATGACATTTGCCTGCACATCTGCGCTATGGTATGAGTCCCTGATAAATGAATGGAGTAAAGTTCCCATCCGTTTTGGGGAGGCAATCGGTGCACTTATCGGTTCTTTCTGATTATAGAGTCGCATCATAGTGAATTGAGAGTCAGAAGAAGGCACTTCGCGCTGTATTAGTTTTGTCGCAGATTCTGCGCATAAGGAATCGTAATATGATTGAATACGGGGCATGATTGCCAACACTGCTTGCTTGCCCAACATGATTATTGAATCTAATTGTTGATAATCAGAATTGGAACGATTACCCAATTCGGGAGTAATCAGTATATGGGGATGATGCTTTTTATGTTCCTCATACTTTTTCATCAGAATAGAAACCACTTGATCGGCAACATTCCAAGGTTTATCCAATTCATCGCCGGAATGCAGTGGCGATGTTGTATTCACAGCAATAATAATATCAGGAGAAAATTCTTGTGCATATTCAATGGGTATATTCGCTAACACGCCCCCATCAACCAAAAGCATAGAATCAACTTTGACCGGAGAATAACGCAATGGCAAAGTAGCACTTGCCCTAATTGCATTCACAAGATTACCGGAAGCTAAGGAAACGCTTCGCGCTCGGATTAAATCGGTTGCAACAGCTCTAAATGGACGGTATAACTTGTTGAAATTATTGTTCGGTAAATAAGGTGCATTCCACAATAATCTTTGTAAAATACTTGAAAAACGATTACCTTCCGACACTGCCTGGGGCACGACAAATTGAAAATCACGAAAACGCAAAGTTATGATATTGCGATCTTGCTCCAATTTCTGATCTAAAAACATATTGTCGCGGTCTTGTTCGCTTGTCAGCCCAAACAATTCTTGCCAATCAAGCGATAATATCAGCGAATCCAGTTCCGCTGCACTGTATCCGACAGAATATAAACCACCAATGATTGCTCCCATACTTGTCCCGACAACATAATCAACAGGAATACCGTGTTTCTCAAGCTCTTGGATGACACCAATTTGGGCTATACCACGCGCACCGCCGCCGGATAGTACAAGTGCAACTTTGGGTCTGTAATGAGATGCAGATATTGGAAATGACTTTAAAAATGTGTCCCTACCGTCATGAGCAGAACCCACAGAAACACCCACCATACAATATGACAAGCATAAAATGTAGAATAAACGGATTGTACGGTATTTCATATTCTGCACAATGCAAATGTACAAATGCAAAAAAGTCTTATTCTTTGACAAATGAAATATGATGCTTCTTCTTTTCAGAAGAGAGAACAAGTGTATATGCACCTTTTTCTAAGTCACAAATGTCTAAAGAATGCAAACCATCAGCATGAGTATCACTTGCGGCAATACGTTTAACCTCTTTACCTAAGACATTGAAAATAAAAGCCTCTGTAAATTTCTCTTCATCAGTGTTATGCGCTATACTAAGTCTTGATTGAGCAGGATTAGGTAAAACATACACATCTGATTTCGATTCGGTAATTACTGATGCCGTTTGTGGCTTTTTAACTCTGACTTGATGAGTGATAATTGTATCATTTTTATTTGTATTATCTTTATTGGCAATATTGATTGCATAGTAGAATGTCACATCTCCCACATCAAAAATTGGTGATTCCCATGTAAATTTCCACTCTAAAGTATCGGGTTTTGTTGGAGTTATGCCACCAACTTTGTGCGTAAGGTAACGTCGGTTAAAACCAAAGACTTGATTCTGTTGTAATTGTGTCGTGGCTGAATTTGCCAATGGACTTATGCGACCCGCATTGCTGTACGATTCATCCAAAGCCACAATCTGAAATCCGGCTCTTTTTAATCCCGGGCGGACGACACGTAAGGTAACATCATACTTTTTATTATATTCAAAATTGTCCGTAAGTTCTTTTATTATCAACTCACTAACATTCCCCACCGAATCCTGTGGCAGTGCCGGTGATGTATCATGACATAAATTGTCAGCACAGGTCAACTCGCCGGGAGCACCCGTTGAACTTTCATGGGAAGCTGATGCTTTTGCTGTGATGGAATGTTCAGGCACTGATGCAAACATGAGTAACATCATCACAGAAAAGAAAGCTGTCAATAGTAAAGGTGTTCTCATGATACTTAACGATGAATAATAAAAGAAGAGGTGACTTGTGTATCGTTTTCCATAAGTGTTACTGTATAAACACCATTTGATATAGTTTGCGGCAATCGAATTTCTACTTTATCATCTGATATTCTCACAACCGATAGAGCTTGAACTGTCTGACCATGTATATTGGTAATAGAGTACGATGAAGCTTCATCCGATGACATGGGAATGTGTACGATTATACTTTCTTTATTGGTAGGATTGGGGGCGACCTTTATCTGTGATTGAGTCAGTGAAGTGTTTTCCGCTACAGATGTTGCCGAATTTGCAGTGATTGTTTTGCTCATCGTATAGGAATAATCACCTTTATCAGTGCCATCATTATTTGCAGAAACCGTAGCCAAATAGAAGGTGACTTCTTCCATTGTTTCTGGGGCTTTCCAATCAAAAGTCCATTCGCCCTTGCCAGTTTCAACCGCTGATGTTCCCGCATACGTATATGTCAGATATTGCCTGTCTGTTAAGCGAATTTCATTGTGCATACTTTGTGTGCGGTCTGCGTCCGTAATGAGAAAAGTGCCAATGTTTTTTCCTTCTTTATTTACTGCAACAATCTGAAATCCAAAACGCATTACTTCCGGTTCTGCAATACTCACCTGCATACGATATGTATGACCCGGTATATAATATTGCCCTTGCTCAAGCCCATTTATACGAAGATCTGTTACTGCAAAGCCGCTATTCAACGGCGCGGTGTCATGACAACTGCTTGTAGCACATGTCGTTTCCTCAGGAGCTCCTGTTGATGAAACGGGCGCACCCGCACTATGCGGTATTGCAGTAAAATCACTCGTAAATCCGGAAATACATATACCGACACACAGAACAAAGAGGACAATTTTTATGTTCATATTGCATTTTGTTTATGAAAAAACTCATAACAAACTTACACAATTTACCACAATTATTCTACGATTACAGATATTCCTTATCTTCGCTGTGATTGGGTGGCAGATAACGGCTTTCCAAATGACTCATCACTTCTGCTTGTCCGGGCATGGCATTTCTTATCTCATTTTCTAATGTTGTGGCTTTAGCATGTGCAATCTCTATGGGTGTACCATCAGGAAAGACGATATGAAAATCGGCATAAATTCTCTGTCCTGTTTCTCGTAAACGCAAACGATGAAACGAAACATCATGCTCAAGACAATATTGTTGTAAAATTTCATGGGCTATGTGTTCCAATGCAGGATTGGTTTTATCCATCAAGCCATCCACTGATGACCGCAATAGCTTCACCGCCTCAACAATAATATTTGCGCCAAAAAGTAAAGCAAAAATTGGGTCAAGGACACTCCATCCGCTCACTGCCGCCAAAACTAAACCAAGCACAGCACCCACACTTGTCCACGCATCAGTAAGAATATGCTTGCCATTCGCTTCAACAAGAATGGAATGTTCTTTTTTACCCACATTGACTAAATACAATCCCAACACAGCATTGATTGCTCCCGCAGCCGCAGTTAATATTGCACCCAATGACACAGATTCCAGCGTAAATCCATGGAGTATTTTATCAACTGCTGTGATGATGATGACAAATGCTGCAACCAATATCAAAGCACCTTCTAATCCCGCGGACAAATACGAAACCTTATCATGACCGAAATGATGATCTTTGTCGGGTGGCATGACACTTACCCGTAAACTATACCATGCTACGCCCACAGCAATAATATGGACGACAGTTTCCATCGCATCGGAAAATATAACCACCGAACCGGTAAGATAATATGCAAACCATTTAATCACCAACATACAACAACCTATAAAAAGCGACAAATTCATCGCTTTCTGCTGTTTCTGTATGGTTGATAAATGTGGAGGTAATGTTGTCATTCTAGTTTCACTTCATTTTTTTCACATACTATTGTTTATCATCATAAAAAAAGGAATCGAGTTTTTACACTCAATTCCTTTTTTCTTCATTAATCCATAATCCTTATTATGGACCTGCCACCACTTGCGATGAATCTGTTGGTCCGATACCTGCTTTTTTACGCAAATCATCCAATCGGATATACCATTGAGATACGATTTGCTGTAATTGCGGATCTTGGCTGTATTTCATCATATATTCATTGGCTTTCATCATGGCACCGCGATAATCACCTTGATTTTCGAGTTTGACAACATCTATATTGTCCATCTCGAAACGAATACGAAGATTATTTTCTTGTTGCTGCCACATCATAAGCATTTCTTTCGCTTTATCATAATTGCCAAGCATCATGTGGGCTTTGGCTGCTGCATCATAAGGCGAAAACTGATCGGCAAAACGCTCATATTCGATTAACTTAGGCGTGTCCATTAATTGTTGCGTTGACGTTAAGAGTAATGTCGCATATTTTTTAGCTTTGTCCATCGCGCCAATTTGCTTATACATTTCCGACAACTGATATTCCCATGTATAACCCATCGGGAACATAGTCGGAGAAATATTCTGATCTAAAGCATCAAGCACTCTTTCCGCTTTTTTCTTATCGTTTTTCTCATTGATTAAATAATTGGCATAACGCAAGTATGAAATACGATAGCTGTCCGGGAAACGACGTGCAGTCTCATCATAATAGACATCAGCATTATTCAAATTGCGATATTTAAATCCATATTTCGGTGTTGTCGAAAAATTATCTGAATTATCAATATTCAATAAACATTGATCCATCACTTCTTCATTAAAGGATTCGCCCATTCTGCCACCTTGTGGCACAGGGCATACGCGCAATGCAAGACCTTCCCAACGGAGATAATTTTCAAGACCGCAATATTCTGTTGTTCCGGGTGTGAAATAGACAGGACGTTCAAATTTTGTTGTTTCGATAATATTACGAATTAACTGATGCTGAACACCCATAAAGTACATACGAATGCCGCCTTCACCTTGGCGAGCATTACCATCACCATTGAACATAAACTGCATTGTTCCTCGCTGTATAACAGCAGGGTCATTGGTAAATTTTGCCAAAATATTTTTATTGACTTCTACTGTCACCGGCATAGCTTCACCATACGTAGGAGCTAAGGAACGCGGGTCGGTTTCATCAACCATTAATGACTCATCAGAAAATGTGAGCGGTATTTTTTTAGCACCCCAAGGAGCTAAATTTTTCAGTTCATTGATATACCACCCTGTTTGACCAAGACTTAAATTCACCACACGTACATCGCGACGCACACCGGCAACATCTTGCATATACCACAATGGGAATGTATCATTATCGCCATACGTAAAGACGATAGCATCTTTTTCCAAGCTCTGCAATACATTATAGGAAAAATCAAAAGGAATATAATTTCCTGCACGGCTATGAATTTTCCAACCACCTGCACCCATATTCAAGGGTAAAGCAATAATACCTATGGCAAGAACAGCACCTGTAACACCTACATTTTCTCTTGCTGCTCTGATGGAATCAATAATGGCAAAAACGCCAATACCAATCCACATACTCCACACCATAAACGAAGCCACATAAAAATAATCACGTTCTCGCGGTTGCGGATCTTGTTGATTCTGAGCAAATGCAGCAAGCATACCTGTCATTAAGAACAATACCAAATAGGTAAATGCAATTGTCGGGTCTTTTCGGAAATGGAAAAACATTCCCACCAAACCAATGAGCAAAGGAATACCCCAAAACTTTATCGGGAATAAATCCGCAAAGCCGGAACCATAAGTATATGCTTTATAGTCCATATCGCGTTTAGTGGCGAAGAGCGTAGCGGGTGCATCTTGGTTATCGCCTGTTCTGCCCATAAAATTCCAGAGGAAATAACGCAGATACATGTGATTAAACTGATATTTGAACAGATAACTCATTTCACCGCTGAAATTCGTTTTTTGTTTGCCATAATCAGGCACCCTTAATTGTTGACCATCTTTACGTTCAACAATTTTATCCGGCGCGGGATACCATGCCCCATGTTTGCGGTGACGATCTTCGAAACGATCGCCCGATTGATAACGACGGGGCCATGAAGGCGCATCACCATATTGTTCACGATTAAGATATGATGTCAATTTTGCAAATGTATTCGGAGCATTTTCATTCATCGGCGGGCGCGCATTGGAACGGATAAGAATATGCGCATACGTGCTATAACCCAAAAGTACAAGCAAAAACGATGCACAAGCAAGGTTCACGACTGGCTTATTATTTTTTGTACCATACCATACACCAAAAATAGCAGCACCGATAATACCCAAAGCAAGAAGAATCACGGCAGGATTATCCGCTATGCTATACTCATGCGCTTCTGTGCGGAATAAATTACCCGCAAGCATCGAAGGAATAATTTTCACAATACCCGGATAGATTATACCAAATGCCACCACGCTTATAACACCCATCAAGATGAATGTGGACAATTTGAATTGATAGCGACGGAAATAGACAATCAATGCAATCGAGAACATCGTCAGAATACTGAAAAGATGCACACCCGTTGACAAGCCCATGAGATAGGCAATTATCAACAGATAGCGTTCATTATTCGGTTGTTCGGCTTCCTCACTCCATCGCATCATAAGCCATGTGATAAGAGCCACAAAAAGTGTGGAAGCAGCATAGACCTCCGACTCGACGGCATTAAACCAGAATGTATCGCTGAAGGTATAGGCAGTAGCTCCAATGAATGCCGAGCCATACGTTGCTATCGCTTCCGAAAAACTTTGTTGCGAAGAACCGCGCCAATGATTAATAACTTGCACAGTGATCAAATACAAAAGCCATACGGTAAATGCACTGGCAAACACGGAAACTAAGTTCACACGCCAACCCGGATCGCCAAATGGTATGAGGTGGAATAATTTGCCCACCATAAGAAACAATGGTGCGCCCGGCGGATGCGGTACCTGCTGATGAACGGCGGCGGCGGTAAACTCACCGCAATCCCAAAAGGGCACTGTGGGTTGCACAGTCATAAGATACGTGACAAGTGCTACGGCAAATGCCAAAATGCCGAAAGCACGGTGAATAACTTTTGTATTCATGCTCTTTTAGTATAATGAAACAACTATTTTTTTTATGCGAGATCTGAAATCACGGCACTTCCGCAGCGTGATTAACGGCAAAATTACGATGCAAGACCAAACAAAACTCCGTTTGTTCGTCTTTTCATGTCAGTTTCAGCAAAAAAATTCGGATTTTTGCATTCTTTCATAAGACAATATTCTTTCTTTCATTATTTTCAATGGACAAACAGCGTATGAATACACATAAGTGTGACGTAGTAGTAGTAGGTGGCGGTCCCGGCGGTTATGTGGCAGCAATTCGTGCTTCACAGCTTGGCAAAGATGTCATTTGTGTCGAAAAAGATAAACTCGGCGGTGTATGTTTGAACTGGGGTTGTATTCCCAGCAAAGCACTTCTTAAAAGCGGCGAATATGCCAACTTCCTTAAACATGCCGATGAGTATGGTTTCGGTTTGCCCGAAGTAAATGTCAATTTCCCGCAAGTCATCAAACGCAGTCGCGATGTAGCCGACCGTATGTCAAACGGTATCAATTTCTTATTCAAAAAATACAAAGTGCGTTCCGTCAAAGGTCACGGTGTGGTGAAATCTGCCAAAAAAATCGAAGTGCGCGATGCAAACGGCAATGTCACCGACACCATCGAATGCAATAATGTGATTATCGCTACGGGCGCACGTCCCCGCATGATTCCCGGTATTGAAGTGGACAGAAAACGCGTCCTCACAAGCTCAGAGGCAATGATTCAACAAGAGATTCCGAAAAACATGATCATCATGGGCGCAGGTGCCATCGGCGTGGAGTTTGCTTATTTCTATAATGCTTTCGGCACAGCTGTGACCATCGTTGAAATGATGCCCAATATTGTTCCGGTCGAAGATATTGAAGTTTCCAAAGAATTGGAACGCAATTTCAAAAAAGCAGGCATGAACCTGATTACAGAAGCACGTGTACTTTCTGCTAAAACCGTTGGCGAAGGTGTGGAAATCATCGTACAGAAAAAAGATGGCTCACAAGAAACACTCAAAGCAGATATAGCCCTCAATGCTATCGGCGTACAAGGCAATATCGAAGGCATAGGACTTGAAGAACTTGGCATTGCCATGGAACGCGGCTGGATTAAAGTGGACAAATATCTCCGCACTAATGTCGAAGGCATTTTTGCTATCGGCGATGTGGCAGGTCCACCATGGTTAGCCCATAAAGCATCTGCCGAAGGTTTGGTTTGTGCAGAATTTCTTGCAGGTCATCATACCGATGGCGTCAACTATAAAAATATCCCCGGCTGTACATATTGCCAACCGCAAGTGGCAAGTATCGGATTAACCGAAGCAAAAGCACGTGAAGCCGGATATGAAATCAAAGTCGGTAAATTCCCCTTCACCGCCAATGGTAAAGCCCATGGCATTGGTAAAACAAATGGCTTCGTCAAATTAATTTTCGATGCAAAATACGGTGAATTACTCGGCGCACACATGATTGGTCCCGATGTAACGGAAATGATTGCAGAATTAGGATTAGCACGCGAACTCGAAGCAACGGGTCCTGCTATTTTCAAAACAATTCACGCTCACCCGACTTTATCGGAAGCCGTGATGGAAGCCGCAGCCGGCGCATGGGGCGAAGCTGTCAATTTCTAAAAAAACATATCTTTCTTATGTTCATCCTCTGCTTTTTTCCGAGAGCAGAGGATTTTTTTTTACTTCTTACTCAATCAATATTACAAACCTATAAAGTTCTCAAAACCTTATAGGTTTCTGAAAAGTCGCCATCACATCAAACGCATTATTCTATAAACGTGTAATCCCTTCGGGATTTATCCGCTCTTGCGTTTCATCCCCTCCATCGGAGGGGTGTCCGAAGGACGGGGTGGGTTCTCATTCCTCGGTGGCAGACGCAGTCTGACGGAGTGGATTATGTACCCCAAAACTCCGCCTCGCTTTTTCGCCTTGCCCGTCGGGGAATCGGGATGGGGCTAATCGAAATGCCTCATAGTTTTCAAAGAACGGAGAGGAGATACTTGTAGTAATTGATGTTAACTTGAATTAAACAGAAAGAAATAACTATACTAATATACGTCATAAATTTTCTAATTCTTTAATTCTTTCAAACAAATTCAACCAATCTACCCGTAGGTAAATAACCAATAATTGATCATCAAAACCACACACTAACAATGGTATGTCTATATTTTTATAACCGAATTTTTCAAACATATCTTTTAAAAACTGTGATTCCTCAAAGGTGCAAAAACATTTATACATAGACAAATATTTACTCTCAAGAGTTTTATCATTTAAGAATACGATATAGGATGTTATTCCACAAGAATCCAGACTACTTTTTATAACTGATGGTAAATAATATCCTTTAATTAGGCATCTTTCCATAATATCCAATATGGACTTAAATTCATTATACTGAGTTTTTATGAATTCTATTTCATTAACATCTGGTCTACTAATTAATTGTATTTCTCTTTTGGAGTTGTAAATAATACCAACTCGTATTTTGTAAATTTCACCAGGTTTAATATGACCTTCCGTAAAGCGTTTATAGTCTTCATTGTTAGGTAAACGAATCCAGTCAAGGAATCCTCTTACACCTTTATAACTAAAGAACACTCCAAATTCTTCTATCTCTTCTATTGTAGCATCAACAATATCCCCCCATTTTATATCTTGCGGAAAATTTTTTCTTTTACAAAAAGAATTACCGAGTGGGTTTTTCATATACTTCCCTTTGGAATTTATTTAATAAATCTAAATGTTCTGACTTTATTTTAATAGAATTTTCTTCAAGCCCATCAATCTGTTTGGGTATTAAATCATACGAACTTGTAGGAATAACAACCTTAACAATTCCATTCTGATAATTGAATGAATATTTTTTGCGACTGAAGGGTCATTAACCGAAAAAAATACATAGTTGGCATCGTGTTCGTTCCTGGAATAATCTTTGGGATTAAAGCCAAAAATAATTGTATTACTAAAACTAACACGGGGACGTATAGCTTTATAAAGAGTTGTGTATTCATCCATTTCTTCAGTAACAGGAGGAGGAACAGGTTTAGGTACCCTATCGGGTTCTTTTCTTGGTTAAGGCCCATGAGTTGGTAAGACAGATGGATTATCAACGTATTTTGGTCTCGGTTTTAATATTTGATCGACAATATAATACATTGTACCTACAATAATTACCGCTTGTGCAACCGTTACAACGTAAGGTATTATAGCCAAAGGGGCTAATGCTCCAATTAATGAAGTTTGTACAGGTTTTGGTTCTACATGACTTATCTCTATAGATTTTGTATTGTTTCTTGAACCATTACTCTGACTATTTCTATTTTCACTTGTTCTATTCTCGGTTCCTCCAGCAGATATGGGTTTAACCTGATTTTGTGCGGTACTTTGTTTTGTTTCCGTTTCAGTCCCACCACCACCTTCCGGCGGTACTAATTGATTTGTATGACCATTATTATTACCCGTTCCCGGCGTATCTCCCTGCGGGTCGCTGAACAAAATGGGATTGCCTGCCATAGCCGAGTACGGGCTTTCCCATGACTGAAACACAGGGTCGCGGGTAGCAATTGGCTTGCTGCTGTAGAGAATCAGTTTTAGTAGTTTTTGCCGTCAATATGCCTGTCCATTGCTTATGAGAGAATTTCTCTGCATCGTATTTGCTCCTATTGCACATAGGTTATGTATATTTGCATGTAATGGCGTTGTAACAATATAATGAAGAATCGTAAGAAATGGAAACAGTATTAATACAAATCAATAATATCAAGGCATACAAACTTTTAGAGGACTTGGAAGATTTACATATCATCAAGGTGCTAAAAAAAAGTGTTGAGCCACAGCAAAAACTCTCTGAAAAGTATGCAGGAACATTGCCTTCTGAGATAGCGGACGAACTTCAAAATTATGTAACCCAAAGTCGTAAAGAATGGAACAACCGCAATATTTAATGGATACCAATGTCGTGATTGATTATCTCGGCAATAAACTTCCGGCTTCAAGTATGGATTTTATGAATGATGTTATTGATGCAGTGCCTCATATTTCGGTGATTACCAAAATTGAAGTGCTTGGTTTTAATGCGCCCGAACAGCATTATACAATACTTTCTGATTTTATCAATGATGCTATTGTGTTTGATTTGAGCAATAATGTGGTAGAAGCAAGTATTGTCATTCATAAAAAATACAAAACCAAATTGCCCGATGCTATCATAGCTGCCACAGCTTTAGTGTATGACTTAATTGTTATTTCTCGCAATATTTCCGATTTTAAAAATATTGATGGCTTAAAAGTCATTGACCCACATAGTCTATAAAAGTACAAGCCCGATTATTTCCTATTATATGCTCTCTATACTCAATGGATAATCAACTCTATATATGTAACATTTGATTTCATATATTTCTCATGGCTGAAACATAGGGTCGCGTGTCATCAAGACGAAAAAATTCCCCTCATTGAGGGGTGTCAGACGCAGTCTGACGGGGTGGATTCCGTTTCAAGACCTATAAGGTTTTCAAAACCTTATAGGTTTACGAAAAGCCGCCATCACATCAAACACAAATTCTATAAACGTGCCATCCCTTCGGGATTTATCCGCTGCTGCGTTTTAAAATTCCCCTCATTGAGGGGTGGCAGACGTAGTCTGACGGGGTGGATGAATTTAAACGTTCTATAAACGTATAATCCCTACAGGATTAAATACTGTATTATATCCTTTTCTATACTCATCTCATCCCTTCGGGATTGTTTCCATCTTGAATTTTTTTAATTCATTTTTCCATATATCTTTCTTGTAAGCACGAAAAAGTCCGGATTATGAACCTCTGTTTTTTCGATATTTATAAGGAACCCACAGTAATCCGAATGACTGACTTGGAAATTTATCAATCATAGAATGATGTATTTTATGTGCATGGATAATGTGTTGTATATAACGATTCTTCGTACGGATGGATATTTTTACTCTTTTATGGATGAGTATATCATGAATAAAAAAATAAAGAAATCCATAGATAATTATCCCGAAGCCGATACCGAAAAGAAAATAGTCACCATTGGTATAACCCACAATACTCAAGCACATGGATACCAAAGCAAAAAAGAGACTAAACACATCATTTAATTCAAAGAAATTTTTACCATGTTTATGATGGGTTTTATGAATATTCCATAAAAACCCATGCATAATAAATCGGTGAATGATATATGAAAGAAACTCCATACATACAATCCCGATAATAAGCCCGATGCATAGCAGTAGTATAATCATGATGCAGACTCATACTTTTGGTCAAAAAAAAACCCATGAAATTTCATGGGCTTGATAAAGAACAATGGCTTAGCGTACTATTGTAGCTTCTCTGTCAGGACTCGTTGAGACAATGCTCACGGGCACGCCGACAAACTCTTCTATAAATTGTATATATCTTTTGGCATTTTCGGGTAAATCGTCATAATGTTTGCAAGGAGCAAGAGATTGATTCCAACCGTCTAAAGTCACATATTCCAATGTAAGATTATCAAGTGTATCGCAATCGGCAGGAAATGATTTTAATTTCTTTCCTTTATAGATATATCCGACCGCAACATCAATAGTCGGGAAATCATCTAAGACATCCATTTTTGTGAGAGCTATTTCCGTTATACCATTCACCATGACCGAATATTTCAAAGCAACAAGGTCAAGCCATCCGCAGCGTCGTGGTCTGCCGGTTGTTGCACCAAATTCATGACCATTTTTACGTAAATGTTCACCAATGTCATTATGTAATTCCGTGGGGAAGGGTCCATTTCCTACTCTTGTGCTATATGCTTTTACTACTCCAATAATAGAATCAACAGCAGTCGGTGGCACGCCCAATCCGGTGCATGCTCCCCCGCTTGTAGGATTGGAACTTGTCACAAATGGATATGTGCCGTGATCAACATCCAAGAGTGCGCCTTGCGCTCCTTCCATGAGAATATTTTTTCCTTCACGCACGGCATTATTGAGAAGTAATGTCGTATCGGTAATATAGGGGTCTATTTTTTTATCAAATTCCAAATATTCGGTCACAATTTGCTCAACATTAAGTTGCTCTTGATCATAAATTTTTGTCAAGACTTGATTTTTTTCGGCAATATTGGCGCGTAATTTTTCTGCAAAATTTTCCCTATCGAGTAAATCAACAATACGGATACCTGTACGGTTAAATTTATCAATATAACATGGTCCAATGCCGCGTCCGGTTGTACCGATTGATTTGGATGCTCCGGCACTTTCTTCTTTTGCTTTATCAAGTAATTTATGATAAGGCATAATCACATGCGCTTTGTGGCTGATAAACAAACGTCCGTCTATTGAGATACCAAGCGATTCCAAGATAGAAATTTCGTCCATAAGTGCGACGGGGTCAATCACCACACCATTTCCAATAATGCATTGCACATCATCTTGCAAAATTCCCGAAGGTATTAAATGCAATACGTATTTTGTTCCATTGGCAACGATGGTATGTCCGGCATTTGCTCCGCCTTGATAGCGAGCGACAATATCTGCTTTTTCACTTAATAAATCAACGATTTTTCCTTTACCTTCATCGCCCCATTGTGCGCCAACGATTATTTTCACACTCATAATTTTATCCCGATACAATTGACAGTCCATAAAAAAGCCCCGATTTACAGTAAACCGGAGCTAACTTTTTGAAGTAGAAGATTTTTGATCTTAGTAATACTTTTGTTATTAACTCCGTTGCAATGCATCTGCAATAGTCGGCATTATCGTAAATATTGAAGTTAATTGTGTCATTTCTAATAATTTATTGACGCGCAGCGGCACTTCGACCAAAGTCAACATGCCACCATGCTTTCTTACATTCGTATGTGCAGCCACAATCATACCTAAGCCCGAACTATTGATTATTTCCACATTATGCATATTGAGAATTATATGATTACCACCCTCACGAATAATAGCCGTAACACTTGCCGTAAAATCCATTGCATCAACTCCACCAATTACTTGGTCAGCTAATTCAATGACTGCTACTTTAGTATTGCCATTATATGGATGTGAAACCGATTTCATACATTATTCTCAAAAAACAAATGATTATACTTTGGCTAAGCGTGATTTTTGACTTTCATATTCGCCTTCGATGTCTTTTTTCTGCACATTTTGTACATACCAAATAACAAATGCACTTGCGATGTAAATTGAAGAATATGTACCGGTCACAATACCGATAAGCATAGTGAATGCAAATCCTTCAAGTCCTTCACCGCCGAAAAGAGTCATAGTAAGAAGTACCAAAACCACAGTCATAACGGTATTGACGGTACGACTTAATGTTTCATTAATACTCAAATTCATTAATTGAATCAAATTCATTGCTTTATGCTTTTCAAGGTTTTCACGAACGCGGTCAAAAATAATCACGGTATCATTGACAGAAAACCCAATAACTGTCAAAAATGCAGCTATCATTGCTGTATTCATTTCTAAATTTAGAAAACCCAATTTACTTAAAATGGCGACGAATGCCAATGTTACCAATACATCGTGAATAATAGCTACAGCAGCCCCAATACCAAAGGTAAATTCAAAACGGAAAGCGATGTAAAGCATAATAGCAATAATTGCAAGCACGACAGCAATAAGCGCAGCTGTACGCAGTTCACTTCCAACCTTTGCACCAATATTGTTCACCATTAATATTTTGATATTTTCTGCGGACATTGCTTGCTGCAAGCGTTCTTCTACAGTTTTTCGTACATCCACGCCTGCACCGTAAGCATCAGCAGGGACACGAATTAAATATTGATTATCTCGCCCGAAGGATTTAATTTCTATGCCGAATACGCCACCTTTTTCGACAATTTCACGAATTTCCGCTGTGGCATTCGCTTTACCGGAAAGTTCAACCCCAACTTCAGTACCACCGGTAAAATCAATACCGAATTTTAATCCAAGTACCAATGGCAAGATAATACCAAGGGCATTGAGAATCAAAGAAAAGTAAATTAAGGTTTTACGTTTACCCAAAAAATCTATGTTTGTTCCATGTAAAAATTGCATTGTTTTCTCCTATTTATGCATTGATATCTTTGGGTTGACCAAAATTATAATTACCATTTTCTGGCATTGTTAATTCCATCATGGCTCGGGAAACTATAATTGCCGTAAACATGGTTGTCGCAATACCTAATAGTAATGTCAAAGCAAAACCTTGTATCGGTCCTGTCCCCAAGAAGTATAAAATAATAGCGGTGAGTGCAGTTGTAATATTTGAATCCACAATAGCGCTAAGTGCTTTGCTGAATCCTTCGTCAATAGCTGAACGCATACCGCGGCCCCGACGAAGTTCTTCGCGAATACGTTCAAAAATTAGAATATTAGCATCAACAGCCATACCTATCGTTAAGATAATACCACCAATACCCGGTAAAGTCAAAGTACCACCTAAAGCAGCAAGACCGGCAATGATTAAAATAACATTGATAACCACGGCTAAGTTTGCAATCAAACCACCTGTACGATAATAGAGCACCATAAATGCAATAACCAAAAGAACAGCAAATAAGCTTGCATTAATCCCGGATTGAATATTATCTTCACCGAGTGATGGTCCAACAACGCGTTCTTCTACTATTTTGACAGGTGCTTTAAGAGCACCGGCTTTAAGAATGACCGATAGTAAGTTAGCTTCTTTAGCATCAGCCATACCTGAAATTTGCGAACTGCCATTAGGAATTTTGTTTTGTACTACCGGAGCAGAATATACTTGGTCATCCAAAATGATAGCAATTTGTTTTTTAATATTCGCGCCTGTGACTGCCGCCCAACGTTCTGCCCCATCAACATCCATTTGCATGGAAACCACGGGACGATTATCCATAGGATCAAAGGTCGGTATAGCATCTGTAATCGCATCGCCTGTTAACTCGGCTTCGCGTTTTACGCAATACACTTGATAGGTAGGATCCATAGATTTTTCAGTGGAGATTTCCGGTTTTGCCGAGCGTACCAATTGTAAATCAGCCGGCATCACACCTTTCAAGCGGTCAGTTGATAACAGTTGCATCAATTTATCGAATCCGGATCTTGTTGTAAAGAACAGATAATCACCATCAGGTATATTACCGGTCATAAAGAATCCGCCTTGCGTAGCTGCATCAATGTACTGATTGCCATTTTTGAAAAGGACCTGCAATAATGTTGAAACTTTGTGATCTGCCATATACGCTTTTGCCTGTTGATCCTTCGGCAACTTTGCATAAGGATTTGTCGTGTCGGCAGCGGCTTGGGCTTTGGCAGTAGAATCAGCTTTTGTGGAATCAGTCTTTGTAGAATCAGACTTTGCCACAACAGTGGTGTCCGTTTTTGCAGTGTCTTTTATAGCTTCTGCAACATTTTTAGGCGCTAATGCTTTATCTGCCGCATACAATGCTTTGACAATATCTTGATTATTGCGGACTAATTTAAATTCAAGACGAGCAGTTCCCGATAACAGTTCACGCATTTCTTTTTCATTAGAAACACCGGGTAATTCAAGTACAATACGTCGTGCACCCTGTTTTTGAATGGACACTTCCGAAACACCGAATTTATCCACACGCTGGCGCATTACTTCCATTGCTTGATTGACGGCATCGTCAATGTCGCGTTTAAGTTTGTCAATAATGCTGGCATCGGATATTTCTTTGCTGTCCCCAATATCGAAATAGGAAATCAAAGAACGCCCTTTGGGTTCTGCAATAGCTTTGAAATTGCGAAGGAATGCTTCCAATACATTGTCATCCGTGCTTTCTGTTTCGGATTTTGTTTTGGCAATAACTTCAGCAAATGTTTCATCAACCGATTCACGCAAAGCGGACTCTTCGATGAGCTTGACAATGTCCACCTCAAGCATGACATACATACCGCCTTGCAAATCAAGCCCGAGTTTTACACTGCTGTTTTTTGCATTGCGATAGCTTTCGCCATTGTCGCGCATGAAATTATTGATACGAACAGTATCTTTACTTGCTTCGGCTGCGGCTTTTTCTTTGCCGAGTTGATATGACCTAAATGTGGGCCAAAGCAATATGCCGGCAATCACAAGTGGTGCAAAAATAATGAGATAACGAGACCACGTCTGTTTCACGCAGATGCCTCCAAACGATGACTTAAACTTAATTATATTTCAATGTTGAGCTAGTAACAAAACGGCTTTTCTCTTTTGGAAGTATAAACATACCTCCGAAAGCCGAGTTCTTGTATCAGCAAAATATTAACACAAAAAAGGAGGGAACTTCTGCATATTGCAAAAAACCCTCCGGATCTGTGGGCGAACGACGGGGCTTGAACCCGCGACATGCGGAACCACAATCCGCTGCTCTACCTACTGAGCTACGTTCGCCATAGCTTTAACAAGGTCGCAAAAATAGGAAAAGATAATGAAACTTCTATATAATAATGAGAAAATTTATTTTCTCAAAGGAAAGAAGTTCACAATAACACGATATTTTAGGCCTGTTTTGCTTCTTTATCAACCACAGCAGCACGTAACTGAGCTTCTGCGGCAAGCTTACCGTCAACATAGGCTTTTGCCTCGAGTGTGAAGGTATTGAAACGCCTTTGAGTCATAACAACTTCCATGACTAACTGATCTCCGGGCATCACAGGTTTGCGGAACTTGACATTGTCCATTCCGACAAACATCACCAATTTATTCTCTTGCAATCCGCCATAATTTAGGAGCAATAAGCCGCCTGTTTGCCCCATTGCTTCCAATATCAATACACCGGGCATTATTGGCTTACCGGGGAAATGTCCATTGAAAAACGGTTCATTGATTGTCACGTTTTTGTAACCGACAATCCGATTTTCCTCTGCATCAAATTCTGTAATTCTATCCACCAACAAAAAGGGGTACCTATGCGGCAAGACCTTGATAATATCGCCAATATCATAGACAAAACCGTCCCTTTTTTTTGTTTGATTTTTTTTCTGAAGTTTCTTCTGTTCAATCAATTGACGGATTTTTTTTGCAAATTCGATATTGCTTGCATGACCCGGACGGGCAGCCAAAATTTGTGCCTTCATCGGCATACCAACAAGAGCCAAATCACCAAGCATATCTAAGAGTTTGTGACGAGCAGGTTCATTTTTGAAACGCAGATGATTATTGTTGAGTATCCCATTACTACCCAACATAATATCTTGCTGCATTCCCAAAGATTGGAACATAACCGATAACTCATCTTGGCTCATGTCTTTATCAACGATGACAACGGCATTATCTATGGAACCGCCTCGAATAAGCCCTTGTTTATGGAGCATTTCTACCTCTGTTAGGAAACAGAATGTTCGTGCCGGAGCAAATTCTGTCATGAATTCACGTTCCAAATTAAAAATCCCGCTATGCTGACTTCCCAATGCAGGATTATTATAGTCAACCATCACCGTAATGCGAAAATCATCATTCGGCAAAGCAACAATGTCCACACCTTTTTCTTCATTTGTGTAACGAATCGGCGTGTCAATCACTAAATAATCTTTAGCGGCTTTTTGCTCAACTATGCCGGCTTGCAACAACAATTCCGCAAAAGGCAATGCACTGCCATCAGCCACAGGCGGTTCATTGGCATTTAACTCAATACGGCAATTATCTATTTGTAAGCCCACAAGTGCCGACAAGACATGCGGTATCTCGGGTGAGCCGTCTAAATCTGTTCTCACAAAACGAAATCCATAATGCTCATCCGCAGGACAAAATGTAATTGTCGAAACATTTCCGGTATGTAGTCCCACGCCCGAAAGGGAAACCCGAGATGCTATTGTTCTTTGATGTACTACCATATTATTGTTTTTGCTCCAATATTTGAACTTTGTGAGTTAAGTCTTGTACATCTTTCAGCAGTTGTGGCAACATCCGCAATCCGCCTTCGATACGTACAGCTTGAGAATATTCTTTTGCAGGCGAGCCCAAGTAAGCGCCGGCTTTCGTAATAGATTTACCAACACCGCTTTGTGCGAGCATTGTCACATCATCGGCAAGAGACAGATGACCGGCAAGCCCCACTTGACCGGCAATACGCACTCTTTGCCCGATGAGGGTGCTGCCCGATATACCTGCTTGTGCCGCTATCGCTGTGTTATCGCCAATCTCTACATTATGGGCAATATGAACTAAATTGTCGATTTTTACTCCATTGCCAATGGTTGTTTCGCTTAATGCACCACGGTCAATTGTGGTATTTGCTCCAATCTCTACATTGTTACCAATCGTTGTGCGCCCCACATGCGGTATTTTTTCATAAGAGCCATCGGTATTATTGACATAGCCAAAACCATCCGAGCCAATAACAGCTCCCGCATGAATCAAACATGAACGACCGATGGTTGTTCTCGGATATATAGTGACATTAGGCATTATTTCTGTAGAATCACCAATGCTGATATTTTCCATTAATACCACATTAGGATATAATTTCACATATTCACCGACCATGCAATTAGGACCAATAAAACAACCTGATGAAATATATGCCGTAGGGGCAATAGTAGCCGATAAATCAATATGTGAAGACGGGTGGCGATAACCAACACGCAATGTAGAATGTTCGCGTATTTCATTCATCAAAGAAATATATGCTCGATACGGCTCTTCAACAAACACAAATGCCTGATCTTCTTTGGGTTTTACACTCGTGTCTTTGGGAACTAATATACAGCTTGCTGGGGTTGTTTCAAGATATTGATGATATTTTTTTTGCCCCATAAATGTGAGATCACCTTGTGACGCTTTATCTATTTGATTGACTCCCATAATCATCAAATCACCATTACCGACATAAGATGCCTGCAACATTTCGGCTATTTCACGCACTGTATATTCCATACGATTACCCTTATTGTTCGCTATCCCGACTATCCTTTATGATTACAACTCATTATTCTTTTTCTATTGTTTTTTCCTTATCTTTTGTATCGGCTTCCTTTTTTTCAGTCGCAGCCGGTGTTTCTTCCGATTCTGTGCGAGAACGACGACGTTTTGCCTGTGGTCGTTCCTCCGATGGTTTTTTCTTGTTACGAGGATCGCTATCAATAGCTTTTTGTTGAGCATCTTCAAGTTTTTCCACATCAATACCCAATTTTTTCATCACTTTTATCGTAAGATCATATTTCGGATTGATAAAAGCCAATGGTTGTGTGCTTTTATCCCATACGATATCGAAACTTTCTTCAAAGCATACTTCTTGCACAGCGGCATATATTTTTTCTTCTACCCCCTTAGTTACAAGGGGAATTGTGGCATCGTATTCTCCGCCCGGTCCGAATTTTTTATTAGCAAAGGCTTGTCTTTCTTCTTTTTTTTGCACTAATAATCTATCTTTTTCCTGACGTTCTTTATCTGTCCAAATTAATCGGTTTTTTGTTATTTCTTCCGTTAATGTTTCGATTGCCCTTTGCATTTCATCCATTTCTCTTTTCCAATCATTGACAATGGATTCAAGTCTTTGCTCGGCATTGCGAGCTTCCGGATATTTTTCTCTGATTGTAGCGGAGTTAATATATCCTATACGTTGTGCAGAAGCTGATGCAACAACAAACAATAAACAAATTGCAGCAAAAAAAAGTATTCTCATGAGATTATTCCTCAAACAAGAAAATGGATAAAGTAGTGAAAAATCGGTAGAGTAGTATTCAATATATGCCTTTCATTGGTAGCTTCTGCATTCACCACTATAATACTGTTTTTTGAGTGTTTTACCATTGACGATAAAAAACATCAAAAAAAAACACCGTCCATACCTAAATTAAGCGATATGGACGGTTATGAGTTTATTGATACGCAACATTATGCGGTTTTGGATTCGTCAGTATTCACTTCCTTCCACATCAGGAAAATCAATCATGAAAATCTCTATAACCACTGTAATACTTGTATAAAAAACACGACCTTATTTACCGCGTTTGATTTTATCGAGTACGGTGAAGGTAATATCGAATTTTTCTTCTGCGTAGAGCAATCCCGGATTAGCTTTGTCAAGAATAAAGTGCAAACCTTCTTGTTTGGCTACATCCTGTATTCCTTTAGAAATTTTTTCACGTAATGGTGCAATTAATTGCTCACGTATTCTTGCAACTTCGCCTTGCTGACCAAGTTTCTCTTCCTGGTACATCATCATGTTTTGTTGCATTGCTTTCAGTGCTGTTTCTTCTTGCGTTTTACTTTCCGCAGTCATCATTGCGCTTTGTTTTTGGTATTTTTCATAACGTTCGGTTAATTGCTGATTCATGGTTTTTAATGTATCATTAATTTTACCGACTATATCTTTGATACGTTTATCACCTTCGAGTGCTTCCGGTAACTGTTTGAGAATAACTTCCGTATCCACAAAGCCGATTTTAAGATTCGTTGAAGCTGAGGCACCTTTTTGTGCAAAAAGCGTAGAAGACATAGCGATTGTCAAAGCAAGAACCGCGCATGTTATAAATGTTTTCATAAAACTATTATAGAAATGGAACATAAAATTTGTACAAAAATACTGAATTGGTTTGTGATTCTTTAGTCTAAGTCAATGAAACACATTACCGTTTAGCGTCCAAATTGGAAATGGAATTGCCAACCATGCGGTGCCGAGCTACCGGGCACAGGGTCAAATCCAAAGCCATAATCAAATCCAAGTAATCCTATAGGATTTAATAAAATACGCATCCCCAAACCGGCGGAACGACGTAAATCGAAAGGGTCAGTAACATTTAAGCCACTCCAAATATTGCCCGCTTCAGCAAAAGCCAGAAAGTATATCGGCATTGGATTCATTGACAAAGCAAAACGCGTTTCCAATACATGACGCAATACCACACGACCTCGACTATTGATTGGTTGACCTGCGGAATTTGTCCCGATTATACCAATACTATTATCAGGGTAGCCCCGTAATGGTGTCGTGAAAAAACCACCCAATCCATTGCCACCCATTAAGTAGAGATAGTTATCAGGAATAAAGGAAGAAGTAGATCGCAATTGAGCTATATAACCCGCTGTCGTGGACAAATACAGCACCAAACGCGGATTACCATCCACTTTCCCTATATTAAAACGTGAACCCGAGGTCGGGAAAATAATATTGTCTAAACTTATACGCGTAACGGAAGCACTAAGTGTTATCTCATCGGTTGTGCCCGCAGCTCCGGAAGTAAATCCCGCAAATTGTTCAATATGTTGTAAAAGTAAACTGCCATCCACACGAAAATAATCATCGGGCCAACGTAAGCGACGACCGATATTTATTTGTCCACCCGAACGTTTTTGATTAAATCCGCCAAATCTGTTTACCGAGTGGAACACACTAACGCCCAATGTCGTCGGTTCATTATATAACCAAGGCTCGGTAAAGCTAAGGGAATAATCTTGCCATTGATTCGCCTGACCAAATTGTAAATTCAAATTTAATATTTGACCGCCGCCACCGCGTAATGGCTCCGCAAGTGAGAAATTATTGAGGGTAATGCCTACTGAGCCCGTAAGACCGAAAGCACCGGCAACCCCAACCGAAGCATTAAATGTGTCGTTGGAGCGTTCCTCTACCTTATACACTAAATCAACATGGGTTTTATCCACAGGTTTGACATCCGGTCTTAATGCTTCGGGATTGAAATAATTCAATACCCCCAAGCCACGCACACTGCGAATCAATGCACTGCGATTGAAATAATCCCCGGGACGTGTAAATAATTCTCGGCGAATGACTTTATCTTTTGTTTTTGTGTTACCGACAATTTCCACTCTACGAATGGTATAACGATCATTTTCGAAGACTTTTATGTTTATGTCAATAGAATCTTTACCAACTTTTTTCTCTTCTTTAACTAATTGCGCTCCCAAGTAACCATTGTCCATATATAATGATGCTGCATCGGTTTGATCTTCGTTTACCGTTAATTGTTTCTGCATAAACGGTTCATCATAGACATCTCCTTTATTGACATTTATGCGTCGGAGTATAGGTTCGGAAGGAAACACCGTATTTCCTTCTACAACAATATTACGCACATAGTATTTATTACCCTCATAAATATCTAATTCAATATATGCAGCTTCTTTTTCGGGTATCAAGATTACGGTGTCACGAATAATTTCTGCATCCAAAAACCCTTTTGCGCGAAAGAATTCCGTCAATTTTTGTTTGTCTTCTTTATATTTGAGTGCTTCGTACGTATCGGATGTCCAAAATTTCCACCAAGGACTTGCATGAGTATTTTCCAATGCTCCGGTAATATCGCTTTCGGAAAGGAGAGAATTACCACGAATGGTAATTGCTTTTACTTTGAAATCAGCCCCTTCTTTAATGGTAACAGTAAGTTTTATATAACCGGAAGTGTCGCCTGCATTCACTGTTTCCGTTTCTATAAGCGGGTAAAGAACCCCTTCTTTTTCATACGCTTTTTTCAAATCTTTTTTAAGGCGATACACATCATAGGGAGACATGACATCGCCGCGGCTTTTTTGTATTGTTTTACGAATATCATCAACGGAGAGTTCATCGTTTCCAATAATTTCAATCCAGCTCAGCCGTGGATATTCTTTAACTTTGATAGCTAAAAATATACCGAGCGCAGTTGTTTTTTCTATAACAATATCCACATCAGAAAATTGATTACGCGCCCACAGACTTCGCAATGCTTCTTGTTGTTGTGCACCGGGAATTTTAATTTCACTGCCCACCTGTAAGCCCGAAATTGCAATTATTGTTTGCTCATCGGCAAAGCGATTACCTTCTACGGTGATACCGGCAATAATATAGGACTTGGGTTGGGATTGTGCGGAAGCCGAGAACAATGCCAAAGACAGACAGCCAATGACAAGCAGCACTCTGAACACTTCTGATATATGGTGGTGACGAAGCATATTATTGAATTTATGACAAAGGATGAAAAGCATCCATAACCTTTTGAAAAACTGACTTTGATGATTCATTATGAATTTGCGCAGATGTTTTGCCGAAGCGTCTTTCCCGTGTCATATAATCGCGCAGAGCTTCATAATAGGCATTACGACGAAATTCAGGCCACATACACTCGGTTACATAAATTTCAGAGTATGCTGTTTCCCAAAGCAAAAAGTTGCTCAATCGCATCTCACCGCTGGTGCGAATAACCAAATCCGGATCCGGCATCGTATGGGTCTGCAAGTACGTGGCAAAATGCTCTTCTGTAATATCTTCCGGCGATAGCTTACCTCTTCGTACATCGTGAGCTATCAATTGCACAGCTCGGTTGACATCCCATCTGCCACTGTAGCTTAAAGCTAATGTCAAGTGGAGCCCCGTGTTGTTCTTTGTTTTCTCCATTGCTTCATGCAAGACAGTATTGACTCTTTTGGGCAAAGCATTGAGCTTGCCAATGGCATTTAAGCGAACATTATTATCGTGTAGTTCTTGAATTTCCTGACGAAGATAACGCTCTAAGAGAACCATGAGAACATTGATTTCCGGTTGCGGTCTTTTCCAATTTTCCATTGAAAACGCATAAAGCGTCAAGTATTTTATATCTAATTGTGACGAAACTTTGACAATATCGCGGACACTTTCTATACCCTCTTCATGCCCTGCAACTCGCGGCTTGGAACGCTCTTGAGCCCATCTGCCATTACCATCCATAATGATGGCGCAATGCCTTGGCATTTTTCCCATAGAAATAAGTTCACGATTGCGCAACACATCATGTTCCGATTGTTGCTCCGACCATAGCTGTTTCATAGTTTTTGTACCTATTATTGATGAGAACATAACACACCGTAAGCCACCCAATGAAAACCCATCACAGTTTATGCATTGGTAAAAGCTGTACGATACTAAAAAACGGAAAAACTAACTATAGGCAAATCATAGCATTAATGAGAATATATCCATTACTGAATTTCATCATGACGTAGGTATTATTTTCTCTCTTTTGTGAAAATAAGAATCTTCTCCCGCATCATATATTTTCGATACAGGAGAAGATTAGTTTCTTGTAGAGCATCTACGCATTATCTGACGTGATTTGTCAGATCTTAGTATTGCATAGAGGCAAGTTTGTCCATATTTACTTTCACATCTTCTGCCGATTTATTAAGTTCAGCTTGTTCAGCTTCGCTCAATTCGATTTGGAAAATTTCTTCCATACCGTTTTTACCAACTTTAATCGGCACGCCGACAACGATGTCATTCAAACCATATTCGCCTTTGAGCATAACAGCGCAGGGCAAAATACGGCGTTTATCTTTAACGATACATTCCACCATTTGTACGGCTGATGCTGACGGAGCATAATATGCTGATCCTGTTTTTAAGTGATTAACAATTTCAATGCCGCCATTGCGTGTGCGATGAAGTATAGCATCGATACGATCTTGAGGTATTAACTCGCTGATTGGAACGCCGGCAACCGTAGTGTATCGTGGTAAGGGCACCATTGTATCACCATGCCCACCCAAAACGAATGCTTGGATATCTTCTACGGAAACATTGAGTTCCATTGCAATAAATGTACGGTAACGTGCGGTATCAAGTACCCCTGCCATACCCAATACTTTATTGCGAGGTAATCCTGTTTTTTGCAATGTTACGTACGTCATAACATCCAAAGGATTTGACACAATTATGTAAAAAGCATTAGGGGAATATTTGAAAGCGTTTTCGGCACAGGAACCGACGATTTTTGCATTTGCTGCCAATAAATCATCACGGCTCATGCCGGGTTTGCGCGCTAGTCCGGCAGTAATAATAACGAAATCTGAACCCGCAGTTTCTTCATAGGTATTCGTTCCGATAATACGAGAATCTGATGCTTCTACGGGCATCGATTCAAACATATCAAGTCCTTTGCCTTGTGGAATGCCTTCAGCAATATCCACCAAGACTACTTCATGCGCAAGTTCTTTATCTGCAATACGTTGTGCCGTTGTTGCTCCAACATTTCCGGCACCAATGACAGTCATTTTCATGTGAAAAACTCCTTTGTACTATACTGTGGTTGTTAGAAAAAACAAAAGCCTCATTGCGTAAATATGCAAGAGGCGTAATGTCATAAAAATTGTCATTGTATCGGTTTAAGCAGCAGGATAAACAGATACTTTCAAGCGTGTTTTATCTTTACGCTCGAATTTCACTACACCATCCACTAAGGAAAACAATGTGTAGTCTTTTCCGAGTCCTACATTTTCCCCCGCATGATAACGAGTGCCGCATTGACGGACTAAAATATTGCCGGCGCGAACTGCTTCGCCGCCAAAACGTTTAATACCACGTCGTTGCGCATTGGAATCACGACCGTTTTTTGTAGATCCGCCACCCTTTTTGTGTGCCATGTCTATTCTCCCGATTTATATATTCTTGTTAATATTTGTGTTAAAGCGAAATGCTTTTAATCTCAATTTTGGTGTATTGTTGGCGATGACCATTGAGTTTACGATATCCCTTACGGCGTTTTTTCTTGAATACAAGAACTTTATCGCCTTTACCATGCTCAAGTATAGTCGCACTTACCGAACCGCTAAGTGTAGGCGCACCTACTGTCGGAGCATTTTCGTCGCCTCCGGCAAGAATTGTTGTAAACTGAACATTGCTTCCTGCTTCGCCATCCAATAATGGAACGACAAGAACATCGTTCGGGCGTACCGTAAACTGCTGCGCAGCGATTTCAACTACTGCAAACATAATCTTTCCTATCTATTTAAGTGTATTTTAGCCAAAAGAGTTGCAAAAATACACATTCTTAACGTATTGACCAAACTTTCTCTGCAAAACATAGTATAAAGAAAGATACTACCTCTTGATTTTATGTCGCTTGTACGCAATCTCCTCAGCAACCACCATACTTTATCCATCACCTTTTGTATCGTCTTTCTTCTCGGAATTAACCATCTGCATTGCTCGTTGTGGTCCTGAACGAATGATATTCTCCATAGATTTTGCTGCTTTGATAATCATTGCGTCAGACTCCTCTTTCTCATGAGAACCAAAAGGCGACAGCACATAGTCTGCCATGCCTCCGGGTTGAAAATTTTTGGCAATACCACAGCGCAAGCGCCAGAAATTCGGGGTTTGCAATTCTTCTATTAATGATGTAATGCCATTATGACCACCATCCGAACCACCTTGTTTAAGATGTAAACGCCCCACAGGAAAATTGTATTCATCAACAATAGCAATACAATGCGACGGAGAAACTGAATAGTGGCGCAACACCTTTTTTACGGCTGTGCCCGAAAGATTCATATATGTCAATGGCTCAATAAGAAGTATTTTTTTTCCTGCATAACTACACAAGGATTCTCGCCAGGCACCATTGCCCTGCACAAATTCTGCTTTTTTATTTTTTGCAAATTCCTCTAATACCATCCAGCCGATATTATGACGTGTGTTTGCATATTCATAACCCGGATTGCCAAGCCCCACGAATACATAATCAATATGTGCCATAAAATATTTAGTCTAATGTTGAATGAAATCGAAATAAATCAATGACTGTGTCACCAATAATACGCTGCGTTAATAATTGCCATTCATCCGAATATCCCATAATTACTTCTCGTGTGGCATGTTCAGCAACAAAAACGCCATCATGACACAACATTTTCCTTTTAGCAATCATACGCATCATCGGGTTAATAAACATCTCATGGTACGGTGGATCAGTAAATATTATATCAAATCTATGTCCGCCGTATATAGGCATTGTGGTACGAATATCTCCTTGTATAACAATAAACATATCCGAAGTCGCACCGAAATATTCTGCATTTGCACGGAGTATTTTTTCTACTTTACGGCTTTTCTCAAAAAAAGTACAATGCTGAGCTGAACGGCTTAAACACTCAAATCCCAAAGCACCGGTTCCTGCACAGATATCAGCAACTTTTGAATTTTCGATTTCAATATAATTATCAAGTATAGAAAACATAGTTTCGCGCACTCTATCCGTTGTCGGGCGCACTTCATCAGGCACATCTGATGGCAATTTCTTGCCCTTCCATTGTCCGGTGATTATACGCATAACAGCAATAACGATGCAGAGATAGTACTTTTATTTTTCGATGATGACAATTTCTGTTCTACGATTGATTTTTCTGCCGAAATCTGTGTCATTAGTAGCAATGGGACGTGTATCGCCCAATCCTTTTATGGTAATCCGTTCCGGCCGAATATTTTTTCGGAGAAGATATTCACGAACAGCATGGGCACGGCGTTCGGAAAGGAGTAAATTTCCTTTTTTGCTGCCCCGCGAATCGGTATGCCCTTCAATAAGAATTTTTACTTTGGGTTTATTGGTAAGAAATTCTCTGATAACTTCTAATTCATAGACAGAATCGGGCAAAGCGAAACTGCCGGTAGGGAACAATAAATTCTCAATAATTAATTTTCGTCCTATTTCTACAACAGGAATAATTTTACGGATAATTTCACGATTATTTTGGTCAAGAATACCCACATTTAATGAATCCGGAATTGCTGCCTGATCTGTGCGATATGTCACAGCATATAAATTTGTTAATTGTGTCGAATATTGATCTAAAATTGTTGCGAATGGCTTAGCAATATCAAAAACAATCCCATTAGTTCCATCGGCTATCGTTTTATATTCTTTGATTGTCGGAGGTGCAATACAGAAAGTGCGCACAGAATTTGCCCTCAAAGTATCAATTATTGATTGCGTCGTATATTTTGTACGCCCATTACCGCCTTCGCCGCGTTGATGGTAAGGTGCGTCCGTAATCATCAAAGCCACTCGATTTGCCGGTGGTCTCCATTTCATTATTTTTGTTTCGGCAAGTGCTTCAAGCGCATTCTCTTTTTCATCGAATCCGCCACTTGCCCATACTGTGGAAAGCCATCGTAAAAATTCCTTCACATCAGTCGTCGGTTGATATGTTTTTTCGACAAAATCAGAAAATAGGACTAATCCTAAACGATAATCAATACCTCGACTGACTAAGGTCTCGACAAATTTTTCGACATTTGACTTGACGCCGTTGATATGCGCTTGCATTGTCCCTGTCACATCAATAACAAAGATAAAATCAACGGGAATTCTTTCCTTAACAGAAATTTTATCTATGGATAGTACTTTTTTTTCAACACCGTTTTCTACTACTTTTATGTCTTTGATTGTAAGTGTATCAAGAGGCACACCATCAGAACTAAAAGCATCCACGATAAGGCGCACTTCGGGGAAGCGTGTCACATCAACATTTTGCACCGTCATTTTTATTGCTGCAACAGAGGTTTTCACCGATGCCGTTTCGCGCAATTCCTTTGCTTTTGCGGTAGAATCATCGGACAAAGAATGTGATTGCGCAGGTACTGCCCAAAGCGAAGTGATGAGCATAACCCATGAAAAGCACACTATACACGGCAAAAATAACCGCATATATTTTCTTGATGCAGAAGATACTTTCTTCATATTTTGAAAATATCGGCGGAAACTTATTGAGATATTATATGGCAGGAATAAATATTTCATCATAAAAAAAACCCCCTTTGCAAGGCACGCCGCCTTCATTGGGGGTTGTGACTTTCTACAAACAAAACTTAGAAATTGAAACGCAAGACCGGCGACAACATAAATGTTGAAACGTCAAATGGTCTGGCTCTTTCGGCTGATATGGTTGAATAAGCATAGCGCGCATCAAGATATAACCAATCACCTAATAATGGCACATAGACACGTGACAATAAATAATTATTGGAATATTGCATGCTGATACCGAATGGGAAATTTTTCTGATTACGATACTCGATTTTTGCATAGATCCAATCCGAAAACTCTGTCGGATGGAATAGACCTATGCCATTATTATTATCGCCTCTGAGAAAAACATTTCCATTATTGTTTACGACTTCTGTTTCACGTATATCCGTATAGCTCAAACCTAAATCAAAGCGGAAAAAGTTTTCAGGTACCTCTGGATCTACCCACCAATTATAGAAAACTGCTGCATAGCCCGTTGTACGAATTAATGGAGCAATTGTCATTTCACGACCATCTAAACCTGTACGACGATACACGGAATATGTTGGCGCGTCTATAGTTCTTGTGGTGTCTATTCCCGCCATAGGCACTTCAAGATGGAATGAAACCCCGACTTGCGGATGGAACGGCGCATGTAAATCAAAGCCAAAAATACCTTTTCCACCGCGACCGGCATTTAAGCGACGCTCGGGAATAAAGGAAAGCAAGCCATTCGAAGTGTCTGTCAAACGATAGCCAAAGCCAATATGGAAATTAATCAGATTAGGAATGGCAGGACGTGTTTCCGGATCATTATTGATATAAAGAGGACGACGTAACAATACTTTTGCTTCGCCGGGAGAAAGAAATGTATAACCGGAACCTTCTGTGCCAACCATAGAATGTAGCCAGAAATCTGTTTTGCCAAGTTTAAGTGTTTGCTCAAACAATGATGCCGAAAATGCATGTGTCACATTTGTTGGCGTATTCATATAATCAAGAATTGCATCGGAAACTGCAGAACTTGGTGGCGTTGAAGGCGGAATATCACGAAATGCATAAGGGCGTTTCGGATCGGAAATTTTATAGCTGAGTTTACGCATCTTAGCATCAATCTCCGATGAAACCATTCTTTCTTTGCCACATTCGATCAACAGAATATTATAGACAGGATTAGCAGGATCTTTAAATGGAGCACATGTCACGACAATGTCATTCATATCCAAATTGCTTTTGTCGCGCCCATCCAAAATAAAAATCTGATAAATCTGTAATTGTAAATTCGGCTCGGTAATTATCCAGCGAGGAAAATATGGCAATAATTCGGGGTCAACCGTTTTAAGGGCGACTAAGATCGAATCATCGGATGTTCTTTGTGCTTGAGCGACACCACCGAGAGCACAGAGTGTCATACATGTTAAAAATATAAATCGTACTTTGTTGATCATAGTATAGCTCTTGTTAGATAAAATGAGAGTTATGTGTGTCGTTAAATAGAGTTATCAGAAAGTAACAATAAATTGAAGATTCGGGAAAAATAAACTTTCTTGTTCCCAAGGTTTCGGATCGCGCGAAACTGTTCTGAACATTCGCGCTTCGCCTTTTACGGAAAATTGATCATTAAAAGGCACTTGCAACCAAGCATTTGTTAATATTGTACCATCAAAGAATTGTACTCCTGCACCCCAAGGTACGGTATTACTTAATGCCATATATTCTACTTTTCCTGAAATACCGCCAATTTGTTCATCCGGATCAAACTTGTTTTGCACTACAACGGTGTCAACAATGCCTGTTTCTCTATTTTCTCTTGCTTCTTTTACCCAATTTTCCATCGAATAAAATGTACCTCCAAGTTTAAATCGGAAAAAGCTATTTTCATCAACATTGACAGCAAAACTGTAATGACCTTGTAAATGAAAACGAGGTAAAAATGCTGTCCCCGTTGGATTAAACTGATTTACTGTACCGGGAGCAGGACGAAAATCCGCATCACCGAACACATAACTTGTACTTAAATCGAACACACCGCTTTGATTAACTATTTTCATGGGGAAATTAAAGCCCGCATAAGCACCAAAACCGGCATTTGTTAAACGTCTGTCAATATTGAACACATCAGTCGTTAATGCAGACCAACCATTTGTCGGAAGAACAATACCCATTTTATACGATTGCCACATAACACTCATGGTCATGCGCTCACTCCATAATGAAGGATAATTAATTTCATCAAGACCATATTTTAATTCAACACCATATTTCGGTAATGATTTATTATAGGTCGAGTCAATAACTTCTCCTGTCGCCGGATCACGCATCATTTCATAATGACGGAAACGAATAAGATCAACAAGACCGATGGTTAATTCATCGCCACCTGTGCGATAATCTTGCGGCTGACCTTCGGAAATACGCAAATATTGCTGAATATTATCTTCGTCAACGAGATTGGTGACACCATAGCGTTTACGAATAAGAGTTGTGCTGCCATCAAGTCCTTGTGCCTCTGAAGTGACATTAACAACGTTTTCCTGAATAACTTGATTTTTACAATAATCATAGAGTGTGGCAGCCGATGATCCAGATGGTGCTGCTGTTTTTACAAGAGCATTTTCCAAATAAATCTCACTTGGTGGATCTAAGTCTTGCTCTAAGCCATAAAAACTCTCTGTTGTTTTTTGTGTCAATAAAGCAAAGACTTTAAATGGTTCGCCGCGTTTGTAGCGGTCAGTCACGATAAATGCTTTTTTAAACTGCTTACGTTCCCATTCCACTTTTTCGGAATAATACTTATAGTATGCTTTATTACTCGGGTCGGCAATAATTTTTTTCCATTCTTTTTCATCCAAACTGTTCGGATCAAGGACATAGGATTCCACTTCATCCTTTTTCTTTGCAGCTTTGGCAATATCAGTTAATGTTGGCTCAGGGGGTCCGAGCAACATATTTAATCCTTGAATGGAGCCATCATCTTCACGGAAGCTGAAAATAGAAACATTAGAGTAACGATAGTTCTTAAATTTATTAAGAATCGCTGTTATCTCTGTTGTTTTTTGAGCATAGACCGTCGTACTACTCCATACCATGCAGGAAAGAAGTGCTAATCCGAGTACCGAAATATGTGCTTTTGTTTTAAGCATGTGTTTATCTCCATTTGCGATTAATTGTTCACACTAATTTTTTGACGTGCCTGACGCGGCTTCGATGTGGAACCACCTGATGTTGCCGTTGCTGACACAACAATATCCACAGAACCTTTTACTTGACCTTTTTTCAATGGGAATTTGCCACCCGTTAATTTTAATGTCACACGATACTCATTGGCATTAACCTTGGTCGGTTTACCCACAACTACCACACGATAATTTTCATTTGTGACGATATCGCGCACTTGTCCCGAAGCTTCAATATTGACACTTCCGACATCAGCACGTTCATCATTACCGACACTCGGTGCTTTCACTTGAATACCTTCAATAGTGAACTCACCTGTTTGCTGATCTTGTATAGGCGAAACACGTACACTTGTTAAGATAACTGAAGGACGTTTTAAGGATGCTTCTCCTTCGCCGGAATATAATGTAACGACTTCTTTTGTATATGGGTCTTCCCAACCGATTTGGCAAGAAACTTTATCCACGCCTTGCGGAATAACAATGTTATCAGCAGGCAGGATTGCCAACTTTCTCATGGTTGGTTTTTGACTGCCACCCATGGTAACATTGATAAGAAATTCCTGCGATTTGATTGCATTGCCGGATGCTGCTTCTGCCGTAAACTCAATATTATCACCCCAACCGGCTTCTAAAGCACTTGTGATTTGCTCTGCATTGGTTAATTCGGATTTATACACATAGACAGAACATATTGCCGGTTCTTCATTTTCTTTATTGGCACTATTGCGATGTTTTACTTCTATGATATATGGCTCTGCGCGCGGAGCTAAATTGCCTGAAATTGGAAGAACAACTTTTTTAGGAACTTGGCGATATTCATCACCACCACTTGCCATACCCGATCCATCTTGGACGGTAGCACCACCCGGATTCTGAGCAATTTCCGTACGTCCATTCGCAGGCGATACCTTGAATGGGATTTCAACTTTGGATAGTTTGTCAAACACACGCACAGTTTGCGGTAAATCAGAAATAATAGCTTTACCGATTGGAACATCCGGTTGATTCACGCGAATGTCAATTTCGATTGTTCCTTTGTTTTGAGGAAACGAACCTGATTTGCCCGGTGCAAGAAGACGTGCTATATAGCTGTACAAATCAATCTTTGCGCGCATTTCCGTGTCATCTTTGACATTATCTTTGGCAGCATTGATACGATTCATAAAGTCCTCAGGTTCAACAGTTCCAGTCGCGAGACCATCCGCATCAGGTAATTTCAATTCTTCTAATTGACGACCCAATTCTTTTTTCACTAACTGTAAATCTTTTACTTTTAATTGTACCGTACCGATATTGACCTTTGCTTCTTCATTCAATTCTGACATATTCTGCTCACCGGCGATACCGAGGATGCGGTTTGTGCGAGAATAAAAACGCAATTTATACCAACCGGGCTGGGAAGGTGGTTGAAAGTTTACCACAAATGCACGTTTTGCCAATTTGCCATTATTGCGCAAACGGATATTTTCTGTTCTTTCGGGAGAATATTGGAATATTGTATTCGCAGAAATCGCTTCACTTGGCGCATAACGATTAATATCACCGGCTGATATCGTCGAGTTTTTATAGACGGGATTGCGAAAATCTTGCATATCAGCCAAATTCAATTCAATACGGCTTGAAGCTTGCAATGTCCATGGCGGTGCTTCCGGAAGATTCGCATCGCGCACCTCTGCTCCAACAGTAGGATTCAAATCAACACGGAGAAATGATGAATCCGAAGGAGTAGAAGGCACATCAACTTCTTTGCTGGAATTATAATAAATTTCATATTGTAATTCCTCAACATTAGCAAGTCTTTTAAGAACTGTTTCACGCTCTTTGAGTTCCTTTGGCTCAAGTCCGGCTAATTTCTCGGAACCGATAACATCGGTAACACCCACTTCAATAAAATAGGTACGAAACTTCTTGAAGTTCTTTTGCTGATCTTGGGGTAACTTTTCCGTGAGGACAATCTCATCTTGCGGACGAGTATTGATGCCCTCCGAACCGGCACCTGTCTGAAGTTGCGAGAGAATGCTCTCAACAATTTTCATTGACTCTTTTTGTCTTTTGACCAAGTGTTCTTCCGCCTCATCACGTTCCACGATGATAATCAGCAGCTCTAGAATAACCGCAAGGTACAATACGAAGTAAACCTTCCCTGCTCCGCCACCTGACATAAATGTTCTCCTATTTTTTTAGTTTGTATGTATCATAAGGAAAAGGATAAAGACATTTTATCCTTTGATTGAGTAACCAAAGTGAAATCTTTGGCTTTGTCCCCCCATTTATCGAATAAGACTAAGAAAGTAAAACCTCGCCTCAATGAAATGCACGAAGCGAGGTTCTACGCTTAACCGAAAATTATTTTTTCGGTGCTGCTTCTGCCGATGCAGTTTTTGCATCAGCATCGGTTTTCGTTGTCTTAGCATCTGCCGCTTTTGTGGAAGATGATTTTGAGCAACATGATGCTTTGCTGCTGGACTCAGTTTTTGCACAAGCTGCTTTCATCTCTTTCGAGCAAGCTGCTTTTGCTTTTGCACCGTCGCAAGCGCGAGCTGGAGCAATCGCAATACCGAGGCATAGTGCTGCGGCGGCAAACATTTTTACTGCTTTCATGTATAACTCCTTGATAAATAAGGTGAAATAATGCACCGTCACTCACTCAATAACTGTGACGGCTACGCAATTTATGGTAATATCTGTTCTTAGACAAACTTTTATGTATTTCGGCTTCATTTTCACTTCATTTTTTTCTCGTTTTACCCATCTCACGCCATAGCATTTTGGCAGCAGTTTGTGGCTCTTTTCCTCTATGATTCCCCGACTTTATCAGAGTGTTTGACCATTGCTTTGCAGCAAATTTTCGAAAGAGCATTGTATAAAAAATGGAAGAAAATGCTTACGTACAATTTTGAAGTGATGCAAACTAAAACCTATTCGATGAACACAATCATCTATTTTCGGTGAAATCTTTTTCATTGAGTGATTTACCCAACAGCTTCGCGCATTTTCACAAACAAATATAGTCTTTGAAAGGCAAGACAAAGTATTTTTGTGTACAGTTTTAGCGATATTTTCACTTACAACCTACTTATTTCATCCTATGAAACGATTTGGAACATCGGTTTTTGCAGCAATAGCTCTTTTGTTATTGGCGGCACCTTTTACGGCACAATCTCTTGACTCTGTGTTGGTAAACAATATACGCAATCATGTGAAGTACCTCGCTTCCGATGAATTACAAGGCAGAGGTTCGGGCACAGAAGGTAATCGTCTTGCAGGTAAGTATATAGCTGATTTTTTCAAAAACAATGGCATTCCTCCTTTATCAGCCGATTACTTCCAAAAGTTTATGGTTCCGACGGGTTATGTCATTAAACCGGAAACCAAAGCGAAGTTTTTCGTGAAGGTTATCCCGCAAGGTGTTGCGCCCGAGAGTGTCAAACCGGTAGCGATGTCATGGAAAGCCGGTACAGACTATACACCATTAGCATTGAGTGACAATGGTACTGTAAGCGGTGAAATTGCCTTTGTCGGCTATGGCATATCAAATCCCGCTGCCGGCTACGATGATTATGCAGGCATTGATGTCAAAGGAAAAATTGTAATCATCATACGTGGAACACCCGAAAAGAAAGTTGATCCTCACAGTAAATTTGCCGAACATTCCGCCCTTCGAACGAAAGTCACAGTGGCTCGTGATAAGGGAGCGGCAGCTATTCTCTTTGTTAGTCAACCTAGCGATTCCGCCGACCAGCTCATGCCACTCAAACATGAAACTGCGATGGGTACTTCGGGTATTAAGGCATTGCATTGCACTCGCACAATTATAGATAAGATTTTCCCACGCGAACGCAAAATGCCCTTCGCAGAAAAGGATATTATCGCTTCACAAAAGCCAAGCAGCTTTATGTTACCCAATGTTACGGCAGAACTGACAATCGGGCTTGAACAGCAATTATCGGAAACAGCAAACATCATAGGTGTCATTCGTGGCACTAATCCCGCTCGCGCCGAAGAATATATTGCCATCGGCGCACATTATGACCATCTTGGTATGGGTGAGTATGGTTCACTGTATGCAGGAAAAAAACAATTGCCACACTATGGTGCAGACGATAATGCTTCAGGGACAGCCGCGATTATGGAGATTGCAGCGCGTCTTGCAAAACAACCTCTGGAACGTCCTGTCATTGTCATGGCTTTTTCCGGTGAAGAAATGGGGCTGCTCGGCTCGGCACATTATGTCAAAAATCCGCATATACCCAATGCAAAAATTGCAGCAATGATAAATCTTGATATGGTCGGACGGCTCAAAGACAATAAACTTAATGTGCATGGCACAGGTTCATCATCCAAATGGAATGGCTGGATTGACTCTTTGGCAAAACTCCATCAATTCGAATTATCAAAATCCGAGGATGGCTTCGGTCCAAGTGACCATTCCTCATTTTATGGGCAAGACCGCCCCGTGCTTTTCTTTTTTACCGGATTGCACAGCGATTATCATCGCCCCACGGATACATGGGATAAAATTAACTATACAGGAGAAGCACGCATCATTGATTTTGTCGGCAATGTCATTATGTCTATTGCATCTATGAACACCTTGCCCGATTTTGTGAAAGTAAAACAAAGTGCCGATGCTTCAAGACCAATGAAATTCAGCGTCACATTAGGTGTCATTCCCGATTATTCCGACAATCCTAAAGGATTAAAAATTACCGGTGTCCGCGAAAATAGCGCTGCTTCAAAAGCCGGTATCCAAACAGATGACATTATAATTAAACTCGGTGAAACAACTATAAAAAATATTTATGACTACACCTATGCTCTCGGTAAATTTAAAGCAGGCGATGAAGCAATGATTACCGTGTTGCGTGGTCCTAAAGAAGACAAAGAAGTAACCGTAAAAGTCCGATTTGATGCAAAGCAACAATAAAACTATAATCACATATTGCCATAATAAACACGAAATTAAGTGGTCTTGGAGTTTTTAGTGATGCAGTTTCGTATAAATCGGAACATAAATCATGAAAATATCCACATTCGCTGCAATACTTGAATAAAAAATGATAATTAAGCACGGAAAGCAACATAAACACAATATTATCACAATGGCTCTGCCTTATCGCTTGGGCATTCGTGTACGATGTGCATTGTATTGCATGTGTGTGGTTTTTTGTGTACTGATTACAGAAACTAAATCTCAAGAGACAGGCTTGATTACAGATATCCAAGACAATACTCCAAGTGAATTGAATAATATTATTTTTACCGGAAACACTTTTTTTACTTCATCGCAATTATCAGAAATATTATCGCTTAGGACAAGTAATTTCAGCCCCGGATTGATATTTTTTTCAAGACTGCGCAAAGAATCGCTGAAAAACCCCTACGCACCGAAAGCATTTACCGATCACTTACAGGGCGTGGTAAAATCGTATCAAGAAAGTGAAATTCGTTATTACAATCCGGCAATTGCAGCGGATGATTCTGCAACTATTCTCGAATTATATAATCAATTTGGATTCCATCGCGCTACTATACAATATAGTTTTTTTCGGGATTCACTTTCGGAATCCAATACTTTACGATTTGACATCAATGAAGGGATACGTAATACTATTGACACTGTTGTATATAAAGGTTTAGAAAGAATAACACAACAATTAAAGGAGAAAATCGAAAAAATCCGTACAGTAAAGAGAAATTCTCCATTTGATGAAGCCCAAATTAAATCAGATATTGACAAAGTAGTCAATCTTTTAAGTAATGAAGGATATTTTACCGTTGGTTATGACAGTGTATTGCCCACGGTAACAGAAAAATCCGCAAACAACACCGACAGTATAACCGTATATTTCGTCATTGGTAATCAGTTAAAGATAAACAGCATCATTATTCAGCATGATTATCGCGAGCAAAATCCCGTTGCAAAAGAACTTATACTCAAGATGTTGGATATTCAACCGGGCGATTATTATAGCAGAGCAACAATACAAAATTCACTCAATAATTTGCTGCAATTAGGTCTTTTTGAACGACCGAGTATAGATACGGTTGGTTTGGGTAAATTGGGTAATGACAGCACAATTCCACTAAGAGTTTTTCTGCCATACAGACAAGCGCGCGAAGTAAGCGTATCGCCTCTTGCAAATCGTTTGGCTGTGGATAATTTCTTTAATCTTGGTATTGAAGCATCATTTCTCCATCGTAACTTGGGCGGAGCAGCACAATCACTCAATCTTTTTGTGCGCTATATGTTACAAGATTTTCAAATACAAATACCCGGACAATTTTTTAATTGGCTCAATAGTGAAATTCAAGCCGGTATCAATTTTTCGCAACCCCTTTTATTTTCAATTGACCGTGCGCGTATGGGGGCATCGGCTCAATTACTATATTCAGACCGAGATGTTCGTATTGTCATAACGGATGAATTTACAAGTCCTTCCATGCGATTACGCTCTACATCATTGCGCTTAGCATTTCCGGTACAATTACCCAAGCACACATTTTTTAATGCTGCATATTTTGATATATTCACCGATGCCTCCGCAATTGCAGGTTTTGAAAATGCAAATACGGTACTTCAAGAACAATTAGGTGAAGCACTTACCAATGCAGACACGGAGGAAAGAATTAATCAAGTATCATCATATTTTAGCCGTTTTGTTAATGAACTTATTCCTTTTGCAGCTATCAATGGTATAGAAAATCGGACAATACCTCTATCATCATTTATCATTGGTTTTGGTATTTCCGGCGATGATCGTGATAACCTTTTTTCACCGACAAAAGGATATCTGGCAACAATCTCCGCAGAAATTGCCTTGAGAAATATATTAGGAGTGAATGTTGCTTCTACATTTAATCGTGTACAATTTTTGTGGACAACATATTCAACAGTAGGGAAAAAACAAATATTCGCAACCAAATTTCGAGCAGGGCACACATTTGTTGCCAATCCCGCTGGTGATTATGTTCCATTTGAGCGACATTTTTTTGCAGGCGGAAGCAATAGTGTTCGTGCATATCCTGCACGTGCACTCTATGATCCGCTTACGGCTTCCACAGGTAATGGTTCTCTGACGGCAAATACCGTTATTGGAAATCGCTCAATTATTGAAGGAAGTTTTGAATATCGGTGGGGATTATCAAAACCATCATGGGCTAATGAATTTATTGGTGATCAAATTGAAAAATCGGGGTTCGGCTTTTTTCTTGATTGGGGCAATGCTTTTAATAGATTTTATGCAGCAAATGATACTGTATCTTTTTCACTTAAAAACATGATAAAATCAATGGCTGTAGGTATTGGTGCCGGATACCGCTATGAAACGCCTGTCGGACCATTTAGGGTGGATTTTGCTATCCCTTTCTATGATCCTCTGTCTTTAGATCGTGAATTTATCACACGCCGCTCCCCCTTTAATCAATTACAAATTCATATTGCACTTGGTCACGCTTTCTAACAGTACTTTCACAAGGAGAAGCCACAATGAAGTTTTCGACTCTTAACCCTTCAACCAATCAGGTAATTGAAGAGTATTCTTATTCTTCACTGCACGATAGTAAGCAAAAGATATTCTCTATTGATAAAGGTTTTGTGAAATGGAAAAAAACGAATTTTTCTGAACGTTCAGCCATATTCTATTCTGTAGCCCAATTATTACGAGAAAAAAAAGAACATTTTTCCCGGCTTATGGCAATAGAAATGGGTAAACCTCTTTTACAAGGTATTGCCGAAGTAGAAAAATGCGCGGCAACATGTGAATATTATGCAAAAAATGCCGAGAGTTTTTTACAGCCACAATCTATACCAACCGAAGCATATTATTCAGGTGTGGTATGTAATCCTTTGGGAACAATTTTTGCAATTATGCCCTGGAATTTCCCATTATGGCAAGTCATTAGATTTCTTGCTCCTACATTAATGGCTGGTAATACTGCTATTCTTAAACATGCTGTTAATGTCACAGGATGTGCACTTGCCCTCGAACAATGTCTTTATGAAGCTGGTTTACCCGACGATGTTTTTGCAGTAGTGCTTTGTGACCATCCCACAGCGGAATCAATAATTGGAATGCGTGAAATTGCAGCGGTCTCACTCACCGGCAGCACAAGAGCAGGAAAACGTATCGGAGAAATTGCGGGAAAATATATAAAAAAATGTGTACTCGAACTCGGTGGCAGCGACGCATATATTATTTGTGCAGATGCAGATATTGATTATGCCGTTGAACAATGTGTTCAATCACGTCTCATTAATACAGGTCAAAGCTGTATTGCAGCCAAACGCTTTATTGCAGTACCGGAAATTGCCGATGAATTTACCGAAAAATTTGCAACACAATTATCACAAAAAACCTATGGAAATCCATTAGAAGGAATATATGATTGTGGACCGATGGCAAGACATGATTTACGCGATGAACTGCACACACAAGTGCAGCAATCTGTACAACAAGGTGCTCAATGTATAATTGGCGGATATATTCCCGAAAATGAAGGGGCATTTTATCCCCCGACCCTCTTAACACATGTTAATGAAAATATGCCTGCATATCATGAAGAATTATTCGGACCTGTTGCTACAATAATTCGAGCAAAGGATGAAAATAATGCCATAGAAATTGCAAATAGTACATCCTTTGGATTAGGCGGGGGCATTTTTACCGAAGATAGAGAAAGAGGAAAATATATTGCAGAGTCTTTATTTCAATCAGGTGCTTGTTTTGTCAATACATTTACCAAAAGCGACCCACGATTACCCTTTGGCGGTATTAAAGAATCCGGCTATGGCAGAGAATTATCCCATTTCGGTATAATGGAATTTGTCAATAGTAAAACAGTATGGGTGCAGTAATTGAAAAAAATGGCATGCCTAATTATTTCCTTCATTCATCAAATATCTCATTGGCAACTGAATGACAAAGGAGCTTCCCTTACCTGAAGAAGACTCACAAAAAATCGTTCCTTGCAATTGTTCCACTAAGTGCTTAGTAATTGCTAATCCTAAACCAATACTTGATTCACCGCCTGTCGGTTTATTGGATAATTTTGTAAATCGTGAAAACAATAGTTTTTGTTCTTGCTCATTAATTCCCGGTCCATTATCTTTGACGATAATATGACAATATTCACCCTCTTGTTTTACAGCCATCAGAATCATTGACCCTTGTGGCGAAAACTTTAATGCATTCGAAAGAAGATTTTCTACCGCTTCAGTAAGAAGAAGTCTATCTGATACTATGGTCATTGATTCAATAGAGTACATGATACTGATTTCTTTCAACTGTGCACGCAAGGTATTTTTTTCGCCAATATCCATAAGTAATTCCGATACATTTACCGATTCACAATGCACAGTTAATGCCCCCTCTTCGGATTGACGGATACTAAGCATTTCTCTGAGTAAATGGTTCGCATCGTGTACTCTCTGCGTAATATTATTACCATAATCAGCTATTTTTTCAGGGGTTAATTTAGCACTGTGATAAGCCAGCATTTCTGATTGAAGAAGAATACCACTGAGAATATTTTTTATATCGTGGGAAACTATATCGGCAATATTTTTTGAAATTTCAGTCACCCGTAATAATTCAGAAGTGCGTTCCAATACTCTTTCTTCTAATCTGTCATTTAGTATTCGTAAATCATTTTCCAGCATTACTCGTTCGGTTATATCTTGCACAGTACCAATAATACAATCATGTAAATATTTTTGAGAAACAGAGTAATAATGATGAGGTTTGCCATTATCAGACAATCCTCTGAATTCTACCGAATTTTTTTCCTGAGCGGCATGATTTTCATCCATTTCAAACCAGGAATAACGTACTTTCTCTCTATCATGTTCATGCACATACCTATTAATAAACTCATCGGCTGACAGCGTAATATTCGATGATGCTTTTTGACCAAAAAGTAAGAGTAAATATGGCGACAAATCTACAGCATCAGTAGCAGGATGATATTTCCACGTTCCTAATTGTGCCATTTTTTTTGCCATCACCAAGCGTTCTTGTGTTTCTTCGATTTGCTCTTGTGCTTTTTTTCTATCGGTCACAAACATAAACGAATTAATAAATTTCTTTGGTTTCCCTGCTTCATCTCTTTCAAACACTGCTGTTTTTCTTTGTACCCATTCCCATTCATTCTTCGAATTTAACAATCTATATTCAATTGTATTATATTCACCATCCTCTAATTGATAGGAGCTGCACATAAACTCATCGTGGGAAACCTTGTCATCAGGATGATGTTTATGAAGTTTGTTTTTACGTACTTCTTGAATAAAAGCATCCTTAGATTCCCCATAACCAAGAGCTTCTATTAAAGATTTATTACTATATTCAATAGATTGTAATTGATCATCATAAATTGATATATACATCGGAGACAAGAGCGAAATTTTTTCCAGAAGTTCATTTCTGTCACGAAGTTCCTTTTCTTTTACTTTACGATCTGTAATATTCTGAAAATATCCCGACCATACTATATTACCGTTTTCTGATTTTTTGGGCAATGAATGTCCTTCAACCCACACCGTCGAACCCTCTTTATGGATCACAGGAAATTCCATTCTCCACTCAGACATTGTTTCGGCTGAGTGCTGAATAGACATTTGTACTTTTTCAACATAATCAGGTTGTATAAGATTGTACGCATTATTAACATCCGCATAAATTTCATCTATGGGCATACCAAAGACATTATACATACCACTGCTTCCATAAGAAAAATATGTTGTTCCATCAGGTTGTAGTACAAATTGATATAATCCGCCCGGCACGCATTGTGCCATAGACGTAAATTTTTCGACTAATGCTTGATTTTCTTTTTCTAAATCTTTACGTTTTGTTATATCAATCATGACACCACGTAAAAACACCGGTTTATCTTTTTCAACAACAACAGAAACAGTATCATGTAACCACACAACTCTTCCATCTTTTGTAATAAATCTATACTCGAATTGATGCTGACGTAATTGTTGAGTTTTCTCAAGACAGAACTTCGCAGCCCATTCACGATCATCAGGATGCATATGATTTAACCAAAAATTTGGCTTATACCATTCTTCAATATCATATCCCAATAGCGTAACAACTTGATCGCTGACATAGGTAAATTCAAATGTTTCGGCATTCATTTCCCAGACAATTCCATCTGTAGAATTCACTATATCACTGAATTTTTTTCTTTCCTTTTCTATATTATTTTTTATTTCTTCTTGATATGTTTGATGACTTTCTTCTAATTCTTTTTCATGCGTTATATTAAAACCTACACATTGTATTTCAGTGGGATTCCCATTATCATCCATAATTACAGAAAATTCCCATTTTGTCCAGAGTATTCCATCATTCAACGATGGTTTACGAAAGTTAACTTGCACAGATTTTCCCGGCGATTTTAAGCTATTGAGGACAGCCTCATACGCTAATGGATGATCTTCTTCGACAATATGGTTCAGTCCGCTTTTACCTATAAACTCATTATTTCCAACAAAGGTTCGAATAAATGTTTTATTCCCATAGGTATAGTTTCCGTTAATATCAGTGCGAATAACATAGAGACCATCCATGTCAAGGATAGAATGTAACCGAGTAATTTCAAGATCTTTAGCAGCGTTCATCATAATACACCATCAGAAAAAGTACTCTTCAAACACAGAGTACACAAAAATATTATCATAGGAGTTCATCAAGAGACTTTTTTGATGCAAAAATACTATCTTGTTGATTTTACTTGCAACGCTGAAGATTATAACCATAGCAATATCTTGAAACGAGACTAACGTAAATACTTTTGTGGTCTTGATGTAAGTGTACTTTTTTGCACTCTTACATTTTGTGTTGTATTGTCACTATCCTGATCCAATTGTCCTGCTAAGTTCCGTAATTCTTCCGTCAAGTCTGCTAAA
>VYMG01000102.1_pt1 | contig 72763 bp, 58 predicted proteins | sample 5115261 | NCBI WGS metagenome assembly VYMG01 (sample SAMN12291781, study PRJNA351875) | freshwater metagenome | isolation source: freshwater lake | place: USA: Michigan, Wintergreen Lake | collected 2013-08-08
GAGCGAGTGCGCTGCGCCCAGCCATGCGCTGGGAGTCTCACCCTGGGCCACTGCGAGTGCGCCGGCGGCGTCGCCCGAGCGCAGCGCGATCCACGCCTTGAGTTCAGGCACGCGCGGGTCGATGTCCGCGAGGGTTTCAAGCAGTTTGGTCGCGCGGGCTTGCGCATCGGCGACTTTGTGTTGCGCCAGCAGTTGCCACAGCGTCCAGTTGGCTTCGATGTCTGCCGCCGCGAGCATGGCGTCGGCCTCGCTCACGTCTTCACCACGGCGGATGGGATCCTTCAGCGTGGCGATCGCTTCCTCGGCGCTGGCTTGCATGTCCAGCAGGGCCATCTCCACCGCCTCCGGACGCTTGACCGCAACGGCGGCGGCGGTGCGGAGTTCTTCCAGCACCGCGGCAAGGCGAATCTCCTCGGGCCGGCGGATGTTGAAGTTCTCCTGATCTTCCTTATCGGTGGACTTGAAGATGCGTTCCTGCTGCGTACGCGCGGTGTTGAGGTCGCCCACCAGATCGCGGAGGGCGACATTCGCGCCGTCTTTGCGGAAAGTGATCGCCAGTTCCTGCAGACGTTCATCCGGCCCCAGTTGGTCCGGTCCGAGCATGCGGCGCACGTTGGCGTCAAAGCGGGCGGCGCCGATCCACGCGCCGTTGGACGCCAGCAGATCACGTAGTTGCGCGTGGACGCCGGGGTCTCCCGGGTCGGCCATCAGAAGGTTGTTCAGGGCTTCAACGCGTTCGAAGTCGGACTTGGCCCGCTGCGTGACGTACGTGAAGAGCAGGACGGCGGCGTCTTTGTTGGTGCTGTCAAGCTGCGTGGCTCGTTGCAGCAACTGTGTGAACTTCTTCTCGTCGCCCGTTTCGCGTGCGAGCATCGCGGCGTCGAGGGCGAGGCGGCTGCGGACGCTGGCGTCGATGCGATCGGTCTCGATGAAGCGGGCATATTGAGCGAGGCGGTCTTGTGCGGTGTTGGCGTTACGAAGCTGCGAACTGATGACGCGGAGCAGCGCGACTGTGTCAGACGGATCAGCCTTCACGAGCGCCCGGCTGCCCTCGAGAACGGCGGCGTCATCACCCGCGGCGAAGGCGGCCTCGACCCAGCGACGGATCGTCTGGGTGTTCGTCGGGTCCATGAGGTGAGCCCGACGCAGAAACGCACTGGTCAGGGCCAGATCCTCGGGCGTGGGGTCGGCGATGCCGCGAAGGTCAAGCAGGGCGGTGCGGGCCATCGCCACGCTGAGCCGCGCCTTGATGGCGGCGGGAATCGCTGCGGGATCAAGCGGCCCCAGCGTGGGCTGCGCGGTGGGCGGTGTTCCGGTGGCCTGGTCAGCGGGAGGCGCTACAGGCTGGTCTTGCGCAGGCTGGCCACCTGCGAGCGGCGCGATTGCGAGGCCGGCGAGCAGGCAGAGGAGGCGGGCGGAGGTGAGTGAGGTGGTGTTCATGTTGCGTGCAGTGTGTACGTCGGGCGGCGTTGGCGGTTTGATGAACGACCGCAGAGACAAAGGCTAGCCAGCCCGGATGAAGACCAACCAGAACGCTGGACAGACCGATAGCAGGGCCCGCGAGAGCGCCTTGGGCTGTCTGGTATCCATCGGTCGGTCGGTGGTGTGAGAAACACGAAAAAGCCTTATCGCGCCAGCCAGTAGCAAGCGACGGTGATGATCGCGACACACGCCAAGTTCAGCGCAAATCCCGCCTTGACCATTTCTCGCACGCGCAGGTGACCGCTGGTGAAGACCAGTGCGTTGGGGGGCGTGCCGCTGGGCATCATGAAGGCCAGACTGACGCCCAGTGCCACGGCAAAGCACAGGGGCAGCACAGGAACGCCCAGCGCAGGGGCGACGGTGGCAACGACCGGCAGCAGGACGGTTGCAACGGCGGTGTTGCTGCCGATCTCACTCACGAAGATCGCGCTGGCGGCGATGATGGCGATGACGGCAATTGCGTGCAGACCGCTCATGCCTTGGAAGAGGCGACCCAGAAACTCGTCCACGTCGTTGGCGCTGATGGCGGCGGCGAGAGAAAGCCCGCCGCCGAAGAGCAGCAAGATGCCCCATGGGATTCTGCCCGCGGTGCGCCAGTCGAGCGCGAACTCGGCTTGCTTCCAGCGGACTGGAATGAGGAAGAGCAGCATCGCCGCGATGATGGCGATGCCCGCGTCTGTCAGCAGGTATTCGGTGCGGTTGCCGCGCTGGCGAGTCAGGCTGAGCGCCTCAGCGAGTTGAATGCGGAAGATCCAGGACGCGGCGGCAAGCACGAAAACCACCAGCACGATCCACTCACCACGAGAGACGGGCCCAAGATCACGCAGGCGCAGCCGGAGCATCTCCCGTGCACCGCTGATGTGCAGACCGCGCGGGCTGTAGATGGACATAAGCAGCAGCCACGTGACCGGAAGCGTGACGAGCATGACTGGAAAGCCGATTTGGAACCACTCGCCGAAGGTGACCGTCTCCCCGAGCGTGTTCTGGACGAAGGAGACCATCACGCCATTGGGCGGTGAACCGATGATGGTGGCCACGCCGCCGATGGACGCGCCGTAAGCCACAGCGAGAAGACTTGCAACCGCGAAGTTGCGAGCGGCTTTGTCCTCGCGGGCATTTCCTGCTTCCTCGTGCTGCGTGTGCGCGAGTTCAATCACGCCGATGGCGATGGGCAGCATCATGATGGCGGCCGCCGTATTGCTCACCCACATGCTGATGATGGCGGTGGCACACAGCAGCCCCGCGACCAGGCGTGGGGGGCTCGAGCCCAAGGCGAGCATGACCATGAGCGCGATGCGCTGGTGCAGATTCCAGCGTTCCATGGCTGCGCCCAGCAGCATGCCGCCCATGAACAGAAAGACGACTTCATCGGCGTAGGGCGCCGCCGCCTCTCGCATTGACGCGACACCCGCGAGCGGAAAGATCGCCAGAGGCAGCATCGCTGCTGCTTCAATCGGGATCGCTTCCGTGATCCACCACACCGCGAGCCATGACCCGACGGCAAGCGTCATCCGACCCGCGGGCGTGAGGCCTGAGACGACAGCGCCCGCTGCATCACGCTGCTCAAGCGGCAGCATGAAGTAAAGGGCGATGGCGACAAGCGGACCCAGCACCAGACCGATGACGCGCGAAATCGGCATGGACGAAGGTAGGCACAGGTGAAAATCCCAAGCAGGCCGGCTGACCGCTTACCGTCGAGCATGTTGATGGTGTTGCAACGAGTTTCGCAGGCCCAGGTGGAAGTGGACGGCGTTGTCCGTGGGGCCATTGGCCCGGGCATCATGGCTCTTGTGGGGCTGGTGGAGAGCGACGCCGACGCCGAACTGGCGTGGTGCTGCGACAAGTTGCTGGATCTTCGGATCTTTGAAGACGCTGCGGGCAAGATAAACCTGAGTCTGCGCGACGTGCCTGGTGCGGGCGTGCTGCTGGTGCCCAACTTCACGCTGGCAGGCGATGCGCGCAAAGGTCGGCGACCGTCCTTTGATCGTGCGATGAAGCCGGAGCGATCCGAGGGAATGTTCGCGACCTTTGTCGATCGTGTTCGTGCGAGCGCGGGCCCGGGGATCAACGTGCAGACGGGCGTCTTCCGCACGCATATGCGTGTTTCGCTGCTCAACGATGGACCTGTGACGCTGATCTTGGATACCGCGCAGCGATGAGCAGGCTGATCATGCAAAGAGCAGCAGTCCCGCTGCGATCCACACGCCGGCCAGCAGCATGACGAGTGCCGTGTAGCCGACGATGTCGCGTGCTCTGACACCTGCAATGGCGAGCAGCGGCAACGCCCAGAATGGCTGCAGCATGTTGGTCAACTGGTCGCCGTACGCCACGCACATGATCATGGTGCCCGGGTGCACGCCTTGCGTCATGCCGGCTTGAAGCGCAATGGGCCCCTGCACGGCCCACTGCCCGCCGCCGCTGGGCACAAACAGATTGATGACGCTGGCGCTGAAGAACGTCGTGACGGGCAGCCACGCGGGGCTTGCCGTACTGGCGGCATCCGCCAATACGCGGACCAGTCCCGTGTTCACCATCACCGCGATGATCGCCGCGTAGATGGGAAACTGAATGATGATGCCCCCACACGTCGCGGCGGCGTTGTCGACAGCGCGCATGAAGGAGCGGGCGCTGCCGTGCAGCAGGAGGCCCATGATCATCATTGCTGTCGTGATTTCATTCAGCCCCAGTCGCGCGAGCGAGGACACGTCGCCAAATCGCCACAGCCCAGCCAGCAGCAGCAGCGCAAGGGCCACAGGCACCAGTCGCGTGCGTTCAAGAAAGTCGGGCAGCCGTCCCGGCGTCGCGTCGGTGTCGCTGGCGCTTTCCGCACCTTCAACTCGCAACGCCGCCCGCGTCTGCATCGCTTCGTCTCGCGGGCTCAGCACCCACAGTGCCAGCGGCACCAGTGCCACCAGCCCCAGCGTGATGAAGAGATTGAACGATGTAAACAACGTGTGCTGCAGCGCGACGCCTTGCTCGAAGCCTGCCGCGACGAGTTGATTGACAACGTCCGTTGGCAGCGTGCGCTTCGCACCGTCCAGACTCGTCATGGTGAGCGGCGCGGAGCCCGACAACCCGCCGTGCCAGACCATCATGCCGAAGTACCCCGCAGCAGCGATGATCGGGTAGTGGTGGGGGATGTTGCGCCGCGCCAGGCTCTGTCCCACCTCGCGTGCCAACAGCGCACCGACGATGAGCCCCAGCCCCCAGTTGATCACGCCCGCGCCGCAAGCGACCGCGCCAACCATCGTCGCCGCCGCGTGACCGCTGCGAGGCACATTCGCCAGCGCGCCCAGCAGACGTGCCACCGGCGCAGTCGATGCGAGCACATGGCCCGTCACAAGCACCAGGCACATCTGCATCGTGAACGCAAGCAGCGACCACATGTGCGAGCCCGCAGCACCCGTGTCGCGAAACGAATCGGCAAGGCGCGTCAGCTTGTCACTCAGCGAAAGTGGAGTGCCCGCGCGAAAGTCACCAAACACCAGCCCCAGCCCGCACGTGACCAGCAGCAGCAGAATCGCAATGACCAACGGATCGGGCGCGAGCGCGCGAAAGACGCGACTGATGCCAAGCCCCAGACGAGCGAGAGACTGCTGCATCCCCCAGCGTAATCGCCAGGATCGTTCAGCAGCCTCGGGCCCGCAAAGCCTCAGAACCCCTGACGCCACCCCAAATGTTCGGCAAATGTCGGTGCGTCGGTACCGCCGGTCCCGATTTGTTCTCAGCGATTAGCCGATCTATACTTCCAACCGGCCCGTCACAAGGCCGCGACAATTCGTTTCGCCTGGAGAGGTGGCCGAGCGGCTGAAGGCGATAGTTTGCTAAACTGTTGTACGGACTAAAATCTGTACCGGGGGTTCGAATCCCCCCCTCTCCGCTTCACAATCGAGGGTCGTCAGTTTGTGCCTGCAAAACAGGCCTGAACTGACGACCCTCGATGTCGTTTTGGGCGCGTGTCCCCAAAAGTGTCCCCAGTCGGCCAAACCGGCGCGATGGCATCTCAGCACCGAACGGATGCCTTCGCCATTCGTGCCTATTTTGTTTTTCGCTCAGCGTGCGGGTGGGATCAGCGATGACTTCGCCGCGGCGGTCCAAGCGTCGGCGGCAGCCTTTGAGAAACCCTTAGGGCCGTCAGCCGCGACGAACCGACGGCGCTCGTGACGGAGCACCCCGGCAGCGACAATGAAGCGCGTGCAGACACGCACGCGGTAGTCTGGCAACTCCCCGAGCGACTTCCGAAGCGTGTCGAACAGGAGCATGAAGTCGAACGGATCCTTCCGACCGACCGCGAACTTGACGACCGCGGCGTAGACCGCGTGCGGGGTGCGGAACGGCTCGGTCATCGGCCCGCGGTACTCGGTCAGCGTCTCCTGCCCATCGAACGACTCGACGCGGTACTCGGTGATCCGAGCGCCGGTTCGGCCCTCACGCTTGGGCGGACCGGCGGCGACGCGGGCGAGCTCGGCCTCGACCTGGGTCCGGCAGCGGTTGAGGTGGGTCAACGCGATCGACAGGTCGGCCGCCTTTGCCCCCTCCCGCGCGATGCGGGCTTCGAGCAGCACTTGGACGTTGCCGAGGGACTCGGACCAGGAGTTGGGGGTTGAGCGTGCCAGTTTCAGGGACTCCACAGAAAGACGGTATCATGACAGGATGATTGAAGCAATCCGGCTTCGCCAAGTGCGGGTTTCTTCGTTGGCTCGACATCCCACTCTACGTTCTTCATACACTTGTTCAGACTGTCGCTATGTGCCACGTCGGGTCCGACACAAGGGGCAAGAAGAAGCATGAGTGCTATTGAAGTCATCCCATCGGCACGCCGCCTGATCAAGTCGCTCCGTGACATGGGGTATGACTTCGCGCAGGCCGTCGCCGACGTTGTGGACAATTCAGTCGAGGCTGGCGCGACCCTCGTCGCGATCGACATCGAGTTCGACGGCGATGACTCCTGGGTGCGGATCGCAGACAACGGCAAAGGGATGAAGCCAGATGCCCTCCGGGAGGCGATGCGGTTCGGTGCCGAGCGAGCGTACGAGGCCGATGATCTCGGCAAGTTTGGGCTCGGCCTCAAGACCGCTTCACTCAGCCAATGCGAGTGTCTCTCGGTGGCGAGCCGATGGAACCGCGATCGCGCCGACATCGCGGGCTACTCCTGGGACTTGGCGCACATCGAAAAGTCGAATAAGTGGGAGATCATCCCGATCGACAAGAATGGCCTCAACGCCTCGATACGCGATCCGCTGAAGGACAGGCCCGGTACCGTTGTGCTCTGGAAGCGGCTCGACCGACTACTCGGCTACAAGCATCCCTACGGCGAGATGTCGCGCAAACGCCTGATGCAGATGTGCCGCGAAGTCGAAGTCCACTTGGCGATGGTGTTCCACCGATTCCTCGCCGGTGAAGCCGGACGTCGCAAGTTCAAGATCATGGTGAACGGTAACGCGATCGCCCCGTGGGATCCGTTCTGCCGAACCGAGACCAAGACCATGCGTCTGCAGCCCGTTGTGCTCAAGATCGAGCACGAAGGCGTGAACGGCGAGGTTACCCTTGAACCATTCATCCTGCCGCCCCAGCACGCCTTCAGCTCGAAGCCCGCAGCCGACGCCGCCGCGGGCCCCGCCAACTGGAATCAGCAGCAAGGCTTCTACATCTACCGAGCCGATCGCATGATCCAAAGCGGCGGCTGGTCCAACCTCCGATCTCCCGACGAACACACCAAGCTGGCCCGCATCGCCATCCACTTCTCCCCAGCTCTGGACGAGGCTTTCAAGATCAACGTCGCCAAGATGCGCGTCCAGTTGCCTGGCGCCATACGTGACGCTGTCCGTGAAGCTGTTGCTCCCGTTGTGAAGCTTGCCCGCGAGGTCTACGACCGCAAGCCACCATCAACAAATCCGACTTGCTCGGCAACGTCAACGCGGCCGAGTATTACAAGCTCAGCTCCGCCGTCCAGCGGCCCCGTCCCGAGCGTCGCGGAGCCGCAGCGGAAAGGCAACTTAGTTGGTCAATCACCGGCAACTGCGGTTTCTGCTCCTGCAATCCTCACCGTCGATCAGTGGTCGACAAAGCTGCTCGAAGCGGCAACCGATGATGAACGCCCAACCGTTGAACGAGTGCTGCAGCGACTACGGTCGACGATGCGATGATCGTTAGTGTGAGGAGCCCCATGAACCAACGCGAATCCCAGGCGATGCGGACGGCACGATCCCTTCTTGCCGCGGGTCATCCGATCGACCAGATTCTTGCGTCCGGTTTGATACCAGCCGATTTGCGAGCGTTCGTCGAGAACACAATCCGGCAGGACGACAACTTCCAACTTGCGCCGGTGAGATCGATCGTGAACCGATCGGATCGCCCCGACTGGCTGCGTGGGTGCGATCGTTCCTCGTGGTACTTCTGGCCGGAACTTCGGCAGTACCTGCTGTCGGTCAAGGGGTGGAGCCTTCCGGCCGTGCGCTCACTCGACGATGCATCCGACAGGGTTCTCAGCCAGCTTGCCGCCCCCACCGATGCGCGATCTGACATTCGCGGCCTCGTTCTTGGATTCGTGCAGAGCGGCAAGACGGCGAACTACACGGCCGTGATTGCCAAAGCCGTGGACGCGGGGTATCGACTGGTCATCGTGCTCTCGGGCATCGATAACGGCCTGAGAAAGCAGACGAACAACAGATTGAAGCGAGAGCTCGTCGGGTATGCGGAGCCGCGACCTGATGCAGTGCGTCTGCCGCCGATCGGTCAGCAATGGCACGAATTCACGCGCGATGATTTTCACGGCGACTTTCAGCCGGGCTGGGCGAACCACGCCGCCTTGCAGGGTTCGCAACCCGTCCTGATGGTCATCAAGAAAAACGGTCCTGTGCTCAGGAGGCTGCTGACCTGGCTTGATGCGGCGCCCGCGCACGTGCGAGCCAGCATTCCATTCCTTCTGGTCGACGACGAGGCTGACCTTGCGAGCGTCGACACGCGTGGCACATACCAAGGAGAAGACGACCCGCCTGACCCCGACTACGAGCCTCCTTCCGCCATCAACGGTCTGATTCGGCGGCTCCTACTCAAGTTTGATCGGCGAGCCTATGTGGCGTACACCGCGACGCCATTCGCCAATGTCCTGATTCCTCACGACACGAACGATCCGACTGTTGGCAACGACCTGTATCCCAAGGACTTCATCGTCGATCTGCCCAAGCCGCAGGGGTACTTCGGGGCGGAGGAGTTCTTCGGGCGAATGGACTCGGATTCCGGCGAGCAGCACGGCGGACTTGACGTGATCCGTCATGTTCCCGACGAGGATCTCGCTTCCCTAGAGCACGGGCAGCTGCCACCTTCGCTCGAACAGGCGTTGATCGACTTCATGCTCTCGGGCGCGGCGAGGGCACATCGCGGCAGAGCCGATGCGCCTGCGACGATGCTGGTGCACACGAGCCAGCGCATCCTCGTTCAGTCGCACCTGCGATCGCTCGTGTCCACCCGATTCTCAGAGCTGCGCGATGAATGGAGATACCAGCGGAGCCACGGACTGCGTGATCGTCTACGCCAGCGATGGGAGTCCGACTTCCGATCCGTCACTCGGGCCGCGCACCTCGACAAGGATGTGGCGTTCGATGACATCGAAGCGTTCGTGGGACCCTTCGTCGAGGCCGTGCAGGTCAGGGAGGTCAATAGTGCGACGGGAGAGGTCCTCGACTACGACCGTGAACCGGGACTCAAGGCAATCGCTGTTGGCGGCAACCGGCTATCCCGCGGATTGACACTCGAGGGACTGCTGGTGAGCTACTTCATCCGTCCGAGCGCCAGCTACGACACGTTGATGCAGATGGGCCGATGGTTTGGCTATCGGGGGGGCTACGAGGATCTGACGCGCATCTTCACCACCCCCGAGCTCGAAGGGTGGTTCAGCGATCTGGCCTTCGTCGAACACCGGCTGCGCGAAGACATTCAGGTTTATGAGGATCAGGGACTGACTCCGACTCAAGTTGGCGTCAGGATCTGGCAGCATCCCGCGATGCAGGTCACGGCAGCCCTGAAACGCCGCTTCGCGTCCACGACCACGATTTCGCAGAGCTATGCGATGACGGTCCAGCAGACTTTCAAATTCCCCCTTCAGCGGCCTGAGGATCTCGCGGTCCAAGCTGAGGCCAACCTTCAGGCGGTGCGGACCATCGTGCGTGCGCTGGAAGCAGCCGGCGGACGGGTCGACGGGTCCTCCGGGCCTCTTTGGAACAACGTAGCGCCTGCAATTGTGATGGCCTTTCTCCAGAGCTACCGGGTCGACGACCAGGCGAAGAGCGTCTCCATCCCGCTCCTTGTAAAGTACATCGAGAAGGCAGTGGAACTCGGCGAACTAACGCGGTGGACCGTCGCAGTACGAGGCAGAATCGATAGAGATCCCAATCTTGGGACAGCGGATTGGGGCCTGCCTACGGGTCCGCTCAACCAGATCAGTCGTTCGCGGCTCGGAGCGACTGAGTCGGTGGGCGTCGTGACCAGCCCCGGTGACGAAGCTGTCGGCTTGGCTGCAGCTGAACTGACAAAAGTTGCCGAGCAGGTCGATGCGTCGAAGCGGGACGGCCGGCCCAAGTCGGAGAATGTCATTGCGCGGCAGCAGAGGGATCCGGCGCATGGCGTTCTCCTTCTCTATCCGATCAGCCGCCACTCGGGATACGACCTCGACGCAGGCGGTTCACGTAAGCCGCTCTATCCGGACTCAAGTGCTCCGCTTGCACGCGATCTTGTCGCGTTTGCCATCTCATTTCCGAAGTCCAACAAGTCGCAGACCGTCGAGGCATATGTCGAGGGTACCGTCGGGTGGAGGTCGGCCGAGTGAGCCTGATCGGGCCGGAAACTTGGGATCGACTCGGCGCCGGGCAGCTCCGCGGTGACACTCTGCTCGTGAGAAGAGCAGCACCCGGACAGATTGATCGGCTGTTCATCGGCATGGATGCGCAATCTCAGCGGCACATCCTGATCAAGCTCTTCGAGTCCGATCTCGATCTTGACGACCGGCAAACTCGCGGAGTGCGAGTTGCCACTCGCGAGCTAGGAGGCGAGGGGCACGAGCCAGGCCGCTACATCGATCTCGTGTGCCAAGATCCTTCCGGCCACTCGGCCTTTGATCTGATCGGTGGAGAGATCGCGGAACGCTTGATCGTTGGTGCCGACCCGGCTTCAGTGGCAGTGGCGAAAGTCATTGGCAAGTGGCGTCGCTTCTGGGGACAGGTTCCGCGATCGATACTCTCAACCTCGGAACAGCTCGGACTGTTCGCCGAACTTTGGTTCCTTATAACATGGCTCGCACCAAGAGTTTCGGTCACCGAGGCGATGAAGCGGTGGCGAGGACCACTTGGTTCTCGTCACGATTTCGAATGGGTCGGCCGCTCGGTGGAGGTGAAGGCCACGACATCGACACGCGGAGCGATCCACAGAGTCAACGGCGTCGACCAGCTCGAGCCGCCCGAGCAGGGCGAGTTGCTCCTGTTCAGTTTGCGATTGCGAGAGGAGGCAGGAGCCGAAAACACACTCTCGGCGGTGATCCGGATCTGCCAGCAGGCGGTCGCGGACGACGCGGATGCGGCCAGCATGCTCGACAGCCGCCTTGCCCAGGCCGGCTACTCGCCCGTCCATGATTCCGAGTATGCAAAGATGCACTTGCGCGTCGTGGGCGAAGGGCTCTACCGCGTAACAAACGAGTTTCCCCGAATCGTGCCGACGAGCTTCACTGCGGGCCTGCCTGTCGGCGTCGAACGCATCGAGTACGAGGTCAATTTGTCGGGGTTCGATCACTTGCGAGTCGCCGATCGATCGACTGATCCGTTTGTGCTCTGAATGGCCTGTTGCTCTGCCTTCGACAGGACGCGCGCAAGCCTCGCAGTGAGACGCGACAGGTTTGTGGTCTCGCATTCCCACACCACCAAAACTCTCCAACCATCTCTCAAAAGTGCTGATGTCACCCTCGCATCCCTTGCACGGTTCGCTCTGAACTTTGCGTTCCAGAACTTCGAATTGGTCCGTGGATTCGAGCAGTTCTTGCAGCCCTCGTGCCGATGCCAGAAGCATCCGTGGACGAACACCGTCAATCGCAGCCTGCGCAACGCGAGATCAGGCGATCCCGGCAACCGACGATCGTGCAGTCGAAACCTGTAGCCAAGCCGATGGATGCACGACCGGACGATGATCTCAGGCTTGGTATTCCGCGAGCGAATGCGGCGCATCATCTCGCTGCGTTCGGATTTGGAAAGCGAATCCGCCACTGTGTCAGACCCACTGCCGATTGAAGCCTTCGGAGACGATCCGTGCAATCTCACTGGCGAGCAGGGGCGGAACGGCGTTGCCAACCTGACGATACTGCTCGGTTCGTGGTCCCTCAAAGAAATAGTTGTCGGGGAAGGTCTGGATGCGGGCGGCTTCGCGGACGGTCATGCTGCGGCACTGCGACGGGTCATAATGGATGAAGTAGTGGCCGTCCTTGGAGATGTGCGAGGTGATCGTTGTCGCAGGCGAGCCGGCAAGCTGTACTCGGAAGCGATCATTGAAGAGTCCGGACGCGAGGGCCGTGTCCACATTCAGGTGATCGGGGAGAAGAGCCGCAGGGAAGTTCTTCAGGCGCGGAGAGAAGTTGCGCACGCTTCCGTATGCGGACACGAACAAGTAACGGTGAAGGTCGTCGGAACGGTGGGAGCGACACTCATGGTTGCATACGCCGCCGAGCTTGGCGTCGTGGAACCAGTCCGGCTTGAATCCCGGCGCTGCCTCGCAGGGCACGAAGCGGTCGCCTCTTCCCTTGTGTGGATTCGTGACCCGATCGAGCGCTAAGCGGATGGCGTCGGCGACGTCCGCTTGGCCGTTACCAGCGATGTACTTAAACCAAGGCTCGCTCAGCGCCGACTTGACGAACGCCCTCCAACGTTCGGGCGAATCCTCCTCCTTCGAGAGGCCGCTCCGGACCCTGGGAAGGTCGTCGATCGCCTCCTTGCACGTGACCTTTGCCGAACGATTGGCAAGGCGACGGGGTAGCCGGGTGGCGTTCCCGAAGTCCGACTCGAGCACACCCAAGATGATGAGCCGATGCCGGGCTTGAGGAATGCCGTGTCGCTCGCATTCGACGACGAACTGCTCAGCGTGGCCGACATCCGAATAGAGCTGGTCGTCGCCTCCCTCGCCTCGCGAGAGCGCGAAGAGCCGGTAGCGATGCCCGCTGTCCGGGGGACGCTGGAGGTCCTTGACGATCTGCTCAAAGACGCGTGCGCCGGATTCCGACGTAGCCGACAGCAGTCCCTTCACGTTCTCCATGATGAACACGGATGGCGCATGGACCGCCAGTAGTCGCAGATATTCCTTGTACAGGGTGTGGCGTTTGTCCTTGTAGAACGCGGCTGGATCTTCGCCGAGCATGCGAACGCGTCCGGCGAGCGAGTACGCTTGACATGGGGGACCGCCGACCAGCACCCACGCCGGTCGCTTCTTCTTGGAACCCAGAGCAGCCGTGATTCGCTTGTCCACCTCTTCAGCAACGGAGGGGCGAAGCTCCTCCCTCCATGCCTCGGCCATCGCCAGTTTCCCCTCGGCCGGGAACGCATCGAGTAGCGATTGGCAGGTCTTCCCTTTCCACTTGTCCTCTCCCCGCAGGTACTCGTAATAGGCGGAAGGCACGCTGCCACGATCGAACTGGCGGAAGAAGCTCCGCAGGAGAAGTGTCCGATGCGCGTACTCGTCCATCTCGATGGACAGTTTGATTTTGAACGGGAATGTACCCGCCGATGACCTGAAGGCCGAGAACCCCTCGCCCAGCCCTCCGGGGCCGGCGAAGATGTCAATGACGGGTATGCGGTGGTCTCTATTCACGATCGGATGACACCCAGAAGGAACGGGGCTTGTTGTGGGAGCACAGGGAGCGTAACAACATCCGGGTTGCATTTCTGTGCCGCAAAGACGATGGGCCACACCTCACGCGTCAAGCTCCACGGCGACGTACCGCTCCCCGGTTCGGCTTTGCAGCGCCTTCGCCTCATGCTCAGCGTCTTCGCGAAAGCGCCAGCCAGTCTTCAAGTCGGCGTTGCGATAAAAGGTGTTGCCCTCGGTGTCGGCGACAACCCACGACTCCTCGTCGCCGCTGGCGAGCACGATGGTCTTAGCGGCCCGGGCTTCGTCAAAGTCCTCCTCGCTGTCGTACTCGCAGAGGGCATCTCCGGAGAACACCATGTACTTCCCGTCGCCCCGCCAGTACGCGGCGAGCCAGATACCGCCACCGCTGTCCCACGCCTCCCCGCTGAACACTTCGGCAAGGGCTTTGGCTTGTTGCTCGTTCATGCAGATCTCCACCTTCATCATGCCATTGTACTTCGACGGAGACGTCGCCGAGGAATTGCCTAACGGCTGCTTGGCTAGGCACTTCGGCGCACCCTTCACGCCTTCAACGATCTCTCCACCCATGCCTCGCTCAGCTTCGCCACCGCGGCTGACCACCACGGGTTGATACGCCATCGCCCCGGGCGATACTCCTCGATCCGCCCGGCCTTGCGGAGTTCGATGAGGTGCGAGAGAAGGTTGATCTCGACAATCATCTGCGTGCGCTCGCGGAGGAACCCAGCCAGGCGGCGGTTGAGGCGGAGGATGGTGCGGGTGCGGATGCCGGGGCGGTGGAAGATCTGGAAGAGCACCATGTCCTCCATGAGGTCACGCTCCCAGTCGCCCGACTCGGTCGCCCACTCGGAGCGGTCGATCATCTCGCCGCGGTACAAGTCGGCCAGCGGAATGCCGCGGAGGGCGCCGCCGCGGTACGGAATGTGGAACGCCAGATCGATCGGGTTCTTCACGCGGAACCGGGGCGCGTAGGCGAACGTGGCGCGAAGGTTCTCGTGCGTGTCGAGCCAGCGCATCAACTCCAGATATGACGGGTGGTCTTTCGCCGGGAGCGGCTTGCGGGTCGGCGGGATGCTCGGGCGCAGGCGCTCCTTCGGCGGCTTGAACTTCAGCTTCACGAACGGAAGCTCCTCGCGGCCGTACATCTTCAGCATCTTTGCGCGGCCCACCGCGGCGCACCCGCAGTCGTACCACGCATGCAGGTAGTGCGAGAGCTCAACCGCCTGGTCGTACGCCTTACGCGAGTGCTGTGAGTCGCGCTTGACAAGGTTCAGCAGCATGCACGCCGTCTCCCACTTCACGCGCGACGGTTCGGTCAGGAGGATCTTGGCGTCTTGGACGAAGCTCATTGGCCACCCCCGTTCCCGTTGAACGTGGGCCACTGCGGGAGCAGCTTCTCCTCGACGATGGCGCGGCCGGCATGGGTCAGCATCCAGCCCCCGCCTCGCTCATTGCCAAGCGAGGTCACGAGCATGGGCTGCGCGGACATCATGGTCGCGAGCTGCGCCTTGGCGGTAAGGAGCAACGCATCGGGATCAAGCGTCTTGACCAAAGCCTTGAGCGGCTTGAGCCACCAGTTGAGATGGACGTCCGAGACGCGGTAGACATTGTCGGCGCTGGCGCGCACGAGGATGATGTCGTGCACGAGTTCGAGTTCCCAGTTGGAGTTGGTCACCGGCGCCCACGGACGGTCGATGAGCCCGGCCTCGTACGCCGGCGCCAGGTCACGCAGGCGCGTCACCGTGCCGTCGCCGTGCTTGAAGACGAAGTCCTCGGGGCCGCTGGGCGGCAGGATGGCGTCCGCCGGGTTCTCAGCCATCCACGCAGCGACCTCGGCGTCCACGCGCTGCGGCGGCTCGATCGGGCGCGTCGGCTCGCCGACCTCGACGCCGACCGGGTCGGGCTTACCGAGCTTTTCAAGGCGAGCTTGGTGACGAAGCGTGATCTGCGTACGGCCGTAGCTCTGGCGGCAGTGGTTCGCCGCGTTCCACAGCCCGGACACGAGCTTCGCGCCCCACGGCACCATCTCGGGATTCTCATGGACCAACTGCTGAATGTGCATGACCGCCTCCTGCACCTGCTCTTCGAGCTTGACGACCGTGCGGACCAACTCCTGCGAGGTCGGCTTCACCTCCACCGGGATGTTGAACGTGCAGCGCTCGCTGGGGTCGGTGATGGCCACAAGGGTGTCCCACTCCTCGTTGAACCAGCGGCTATATGCCTCGACGTACTGCTTGAGCGAGGAGCGGTGCTTGGGGTGACGCTCGTAGAGGTCAATCAGGCTGCGCGAGGCGAGCTTGGTAAGAGTGAGGGCCTGGGTGAGTTCCGAGATGGCCACGTTGTGACGACGACGGTCTTCGATCTTCATGCGAATCTCCCTGTTTGACGGGTTCTTTGGCCACCGGCCTTGACTAGCAGCAGTATTAGCCGTTTAATTAACCATCGACGGGTGGGGCCGTCAAGAGCGCGGCGCGGAATTCCGCGCGAGATTTTGAAACAAAATGATCAGATTGCAAAAACACAATCTGATCCACAGCGGAGAGCACGCAATGTCGAGCAAACAGCAGCCGAGGCCCATCACCGGAGCCGCCGTGCGGGCGTACCGAAAACTGCTCGCCATGAACCAGGTCGATTTCGCCGCGGCGGTGGGAGTGAGCCAGGGGTTGATCAGCCAGTGGGAATCTGGCGCGGTCGCAGTCGGCCCAGACTCGCAGCGTCGCATGTGGGAGGCCTTTGCAAAGCACCCCCAGCACCCGCTGGGGAAGTTCATGGACAGGTTCGCCGAGGAGTCCCGCGGCCGCGCCCCGCTGGCGTCGAACCCCAGCGGTCGCTCGCTCGCACTGCTCGTCTATCGCTGGCGCGAGGACTTCTCTCTCGATGCCGACCCAAACCAGTGCGATGTAATGGGCATGGTGACGCTCAACCTCGACGCGATGGCCGACGCCATCGCGCTGGAGATGCCCGCCGCTCGCGACAAACGGGGCGATATCGTGGCGTTCGTGCGTGACGGTGACTCTGCACCAGAGGAGCCTGGTCAATGGCTCGTGCAGCAGCGCCGAGGCGATGGCGCCGGCCAAGTCCTCGTCATTGAAGTGAAACGCGGCGGGTCGTCCCCGCCGCGCACAAAGGTCATTCTGCCCAGCGGCGCAACCTATGACCCATCGGCGGTCGAGGCTGCGTTTCGGGCTGTTTTCGAAGGGAGGTACCTCTGATCATGCTGCGCGCCGGCGCCCGTTGAAAGGCGGCAGGATGAACCAGACGCGGCGGCGAGCCGCCGCAGGGAGATGGGCCTCCCATTCCGCTCTGTATACAGAAGAACATGCGAGGCCCAACGCTTCGGAGGCCTTGGCGACCGCCGAACCGCCCCAAGGGGGTACGCTGGCAACCAAGTCAACTCGCATGGTCGCGAGGTCGACGGTCATTGACTCGATAAACGTTGCAAGTAGCTCGCGGACATGCGGCGCCGGTAGTTCGCGGAGCATGTTGGCCTGCTCGACGTACATGGCGATCATGGCATCGACCATGCGCTCGATCTCTTCGTCGCTGATGGTCACTGGACGTTGCATGCCCGCAAGTCGATCCGAGGCTTCTCGACGCCTGAGCTTCAGATCTGCCAACTTGGCGCGAACCGCGCCTGCGTCCTCCCCGTCGAACTCGTCCAGAACGAGCGCGATGCGCTTGTCGAGTCGGCCGATCTCCGCGGCGAGCGATTCTCGCGCCTGCTCGCCGCCCGCGCGGTCGCGGACGGCGGCCTTGGTCTGAGCGACGAACTCATCGCGCAGTCCCGGCATGGCGAGCAAGAGACATCTCAGTGTGTAGAGGGCAACGGTTTCGACCGCATCAGCGCGGACAAGCCTGCGCGCGTTCGGTCTGCCGCTTGGATGACTCTGCTCTCGCATCGCGGCGTAGTAACGGCCATCGCAGCGCCGCCCCTTGCGGCGGCCTGTCATGCGATGACCATCGCTGGTTCGCAGGATTCCCTTTAACAAGAAAGTTGAGTCAGGATGCTTGTCGCGAGGTTGAACAGCACGGCCATCCTTGAGCCCATCGAGAATGGACTGATGATGCGCCGCGGCGGCGTCGCGGATGTCGGCGGGCAGAAATTCCTTCAGTTGCGGATACTTGATGACGACCCATTCATCTAGAGGGCGGTAGGTTTCGGCGGGGCGGCCGCTGGCGGTCTTGCGGATCTTGGGTGCCTCGCGTGGAACGTCGGGCGCGCGGCAGTAGAAGATCGCAGTCGTTTTGCGATTGGAAACGCCCTTGCCGCTATAGACCGCATTGCCGATGATGCGACGGACCGATGAGATCGACCAGCCGCGTCCCGTCGGCGAGGCGACGCCGCGTCCATTGAGTTCTTTGGCGATCGCGGCATATCCGCGCTTGTCTGCGAAATACCAGCGGTACATGTCATGGACGGCTTGGACGACCGCGGGCTCGCCAGGAATGTAGACGATGCGCTCGCCGCGCTGTTTTCTGTAATGCGCCGGCGTGCCAGTCTTCTCGTTGCGACCGTACCGATCGATGACCTCGCCCGTCGTCGGATGAAGGCGGACTTGGCTGCCGTCGTCATAGTTGGTACGGACGATGTGGAGCGGGCGACCATCCGCGCTCAGATAGAGCTTGTCGAGCCCATACGGCGTTCGCGAACTGTGCGACTGCCGTCCCTCCGCCATCGCCGACATGGACCCTCTCGCGACGCCCATGGCGATGCCTTTGGCCTGCTGCCGCGCGACGACGGCGTCGAGCGCATCCTTGACCTCGCCATAGTCGCTCTTCGGAACGTACCCAAGTGCGCTGATGACCTCGACCGCCGCTCGCTCCAAGTCGTATCGAAGCTTCGCGCTATGGCCGGCGCCGGCGCGACTGAAGCGGCTCGCATCTTGGACGACGAGGACGTCATAGTCGTTCGCCTCAGTCTTCCTCTTAACTAGACTGTCGATGACTCGGTCGAGATTCTCCGCAACCGATCCCGAAACGCCCTCAAGGCGAATCTCAGCGACCTCGACCATGCCGTTGTCGGCGGCAAAGCGACGGATCAATCGCATCTGATCATCAAGGCTTGACTCCGCCTGCCCCCGCGTCGAGCATCGCGCCAATGCGATGAAACGCTTCCCTCTTAATGAGACATCATTCATGATTCCAACTCCTTACGGCCCTGCAGCTGAACCTCGACGATGTCGGCAACGACGCGCTGCAGAGCCGCATGGAAGCGCTTCTCCGCTTCGACCGACATCGGGCGCGCAGTCATCGCGCCCGCCATGAGGCCCTTGGTCTTGCGTCGTTGCCCAACAAGGGCGGAGGTTGCTGCAGCTTGGGCGGACCCATGGTCGTCAGTCTTAATTACTGAGTGCATGTGCGGACTCCTTCTTTGATCTTCAAGAGTTCTTGTGCGGCGGGATCTGAATCCGCTTCACCGCGTCGAGAGCGGCATCGTCGTACAGCGAAAAGTACAGATCCGTCACCGTGCTGTCGCGGTGTCCCAAGAGCCCGCGGACGTAGCGCTCAGGCGCGCCGCCCTTGGCGAGCTGCGAGCAGAAGAAGTGGCGGAACGAGTGCAGCTTGAACCGCTGTTTCTCGCCCAACTTCAGGGTCTTGGCCGCCACGCGGAGGCGGTTGAGGCACTTGCTGACATTCAGCGGTTCGATGCCTTCGGGATCAAACTGCGATGGCGAGCGGGTGAACACGCGGTCGGTCTTGCGGGGCAGTCCCTTCAGCACGGGCAGCAACTCGGGATGGATCGGGATGCGGCGGATGCCGCCTGTCTTGGTCGTGCCCTGCGAGCCGCCGCGGCGGATCAGCAGGTGGCCGCCATCCTCGCCGAACACCACGTCTTCCCACCGCAGTTCGGCGGCCTCACCGATACGGCAGCCCGTGTACGCGAGGAAGGAGAACAAGGGGCGATCCTCGTCATCAGCGGCGGCCAGGAGCGCGGCCATCTGCTCGGCGTTCGGACAGAACTGGGGCGTGGGCGCGGGCTCGGGCAGCGAGATGTGATCGAAGGGGTTGGATGGGATGCGCTTGAGCCGCGCCGCCCACTTGAACGCCTGCTTGATGATCACGAGGTGGCTGTAGATCGTCTTGAGGCTCAGCTTCTGCTTGACGGCCCACTGGCGGTACCGCCAGAACTGCTCTTCGGAGACTTTGCGCGCTTCCATTGCAGACCTTTCTCACAGACCCCCGCAAAGTCCTCCAACACGCGGGTGTACTTGGTGCTCGTCTTGTGCGACCGCCCGCGGGCGACGAGCATGTCGAGGTACTCCTTCACCAGTTCGGCAACGGTGATCACGACCGGTGCGGCAGTGGAGTCTCCGCGGACCAGAGCGCGGTGCAGGTCCTGGGCGGCCTTGAAGGCGTCGTTCTTGAACGTCGTCTTGAGCGCCTTGACCTTCAATCGATCGCCGTCGAAGTAGACGGCACACCAGCGACTGCTCTTGCGGGGCTTGCCGCCCTTTCCCGGTAACACGCGCTTCGCGATGTAGATCGCTGGGTTCTGGGTACCCTGAACATGCTCTCGATCGGCGAGCTTCATGTGTCTGCCATCGCCTCCTGCATGAAGGTGTCGCGCCAGAAACGGATGGGCTTGCGGCTCTTCACCGACTTGCGGACGCGCCCGATCGACACCCATCTCTTCAGGGTCGATGGAGCGATCCGCATCAACGCGGCGGCTTCGTCCAACGTCAGCACGATCGGCGGCGGTTCCTTCAACGAGGCAAAGGTGGCGCGGATGAGGTCTAACGTCAGCCGGGCCATGCCCAGCCTCACCGTGCCATCCTCGGCCCGCGGATACTGGAACTGGAGAGCGGCCCCAAGCACATCTGAAACCAACACGCCAGCCTCAAGCTCGATGCCGAGTTCGCGGGCCGCCTCGTAGCAAGGGCTGGTCAGAATCGCGGGAGCCGGCGCGAAGCCATCTGCGGCGGCCGCTGGGTCCATTGCCTCGTCGACCGACGCGGTCAGGCGGGTTGGCGGCACGGTGGGGAGCGATCCGGTTCGGAAAAGGACCTCGACAACCCGACCGATGCGGGCAAAGCGATTGGCGGCCCCCTCGCCAAGGGGAACACAGTCCGAAACATCGTGAATGGCATGGCTCATGCCACAGTATAGTTACAGAAAGTCTGTATGTCAAGGCGAGGATTACATACAGTCCGACAGGCTGTCGGGCCAAGCCGTGGACTCGGCGCCGCTGGCGTGCCACGGCCGGGATTCGGCGCATTGGGCTTCGATCCGGGGCGGGGATGCGAGCGCAATCCCATCGGCATCCGGGCATCCTTGAGGAGTTCCAGAAACTTGCCGATGCACCTGACATGAAGTCGGCTTCCTAGTGCGACGGCCTGGTGGACGAGTGACGTGTGGATGCGTCTCACGCACAAGACTCCGAAGCTTTGGCATAAGAGACGACGGAGGTACCCCTCGCGACGATGACCTCAACGTCGACTAGACTCTTCGCAATAGCGGTGCGTGTTCCGGCAGCAGTGCTATCTGGAGCCACGAGAAGCACGAGCGCTTCAATCTCGCGAGTCATTGGACTCATGCGCCTCGATGAATATCGTCAAGCTTTAAGTCAACGCGAGCGCTGGCACCTACTACGTCGCCGGTTTCCGCGCGAAGTTCCGATCTTGGAATGCCATCTTGGTGTCAGGGTGAGCGTCGATCACCAGGCGGTCGGTGTACTGGGGGTCCGCCGGTGCCTTGATACAGAGATACTCCAACAGTTCGCCGCATGCGACTACGCTGTGCGGTACACTTGGAGGGACCACGATCTGGTCTCCGGCGGCAAACTCCAGTAACTCACAACCACGCACGATGAAACCCGCTCCTCGCAGGCACACGAACCGCTCTTCACCGAGCAGATGAGCGTGGAGAGGGGTCGTGCGGCCGCAGCCCGTGCGTGCATAATGGAGACTGATAGCGTCTTCGGCCCGGTCGCCGAGCAACTCCCAGACCAGACCATAGTCAGCGTCTGACCAAACATTGCCCGCGGAGATGTTTGCATGGCTGCGCGGCGGCCCCAAGACACCAGCGATGACGACCACGAGGCCGTTGTGCAACGGCGACATTACCAGTTCGACTGGGCCAGAAACGCCGCAGGTCCGAAGCGCCCAATGGTCGCGAGCCAAATGGATGTCCTGATCTGGAAGATGAAGTATTGCCGCACAGCCAAGCGTCGCGACGAAGACGTCGGTTCCACTCTCCGGGATTGCCACACCGCTTGGGCAGGGGGCTCCCGTGAACAACGCAACCTGTAGATCGGGACTCTTTGGTGTCTGGTTCATCTTGCCTCCGCGATCACTAGGTGTCACGACCGAAGTCCACGTAGGGCGGACGCGAAGCGCACGAAGCCGTTGCTCTGCTGAGAGAGTCGTTGGCGAGTTTCGGGATTGACGATCGTGCCGGCGGCCAAGTCGAGCATGTCTTCGCAGTCGCGAATGAACAGGTGCCCCGGGTACACGAACGCTTGACGGTACATGAACACCGAAGTCAACTGCTCGATCGGGCGAAGGCCGCCCCACGATCCTGCGGCGACTCCGACGAAGGCAACTGAGCGGTGGTGCAAAGCTCCCGGGAGTGGCAAGAAGTCGACAAAGCTCTTCAGGGCGCCGGGCATCCCTCCGTTGTACTCAGGGACGACGATAACCAGAGCATCGGCGTTGAGCGCCGCTCGCGCAAAAGTGCCGAAGGACTCCGGGGGCTCATGGATCTCTTTGTGGGACAGGGCGTCGTCAGGGAACTGGCGGAGATCGACCACCGTTGCCGAAACGCCGAGCGCGGCATACTCGTCGCCCGCAGCGCGAGCGACGATGCTACTGCTGCTGTTGGTGCGGGTGGAACCAGAGATGATACAAACATTGAGTTGAGTGGTCATGGGCATGCTTCCTTGTTTGATGAGGCGTCAGTGATCTCGAAATCGTCGTTCGGGTCGTATGGCGGAGTGGACACGCACCACAGCACAAGGTCCGTATGGGCCCGAATGTCGTGCGGGATGGACGTCGGAATGAACACGGTGTCTCCCGGCTGGACTTGGATCACGGCGTCCCCGAGCCGCATCTCCCCGCATCCCGAGTGGATGAGGTAATATTCGCTGGTGTGGCGGTGATAGTGCAGCGGGGAAGCCATTCCCGCTTTGACGATCACCGTGGCGATGTCGAGGCTCGGGGGCGAGGCGTCCGACTTGGGGAGCGGCCACACCGTGCCGTAGCGTGGGTCGTGGATGGGAATGCCCTCGGTCATTCGGAAGTGGTTGTTGGTGCCGGTCATCGTGTCGCCCTTAGTTCAGGATGAGGTTCAAATAGGTATCGGCCACGCGATGACGGTCAGCGATCTCGTTCATGGCGTCAGTCAGGATGCCCTTGCGGCTCTTCCACTTCCCAGTGGCCACCTCATAGGCGGCCAGGAGCAGCAGGGACATCACCAGATCGGCCGAGTCGTCGGCCATGCCGATCGACATGAAGTTGAGAGGCATCCCGTCCCCCAGCACTTTGATCTTCTTCTCCTGCGTGCCGATGGTGAAGGTCGTGCCGATCGGCACGTCGTGCTCGGCGACGTTCTCGTCGCGAAACAGCGGCTTCTTTGCCGTGGCAATTCGGTTGAGGTACGGCCAGTCGAGCTCCACGCGGTCGGACGAGGCACTCACGATGAACGCGCCGTTCTTCATCGCGGCGATGACCGAGGGCGTGATGGAGCACTCGCCGGAGGCGCCGACGACGATGTCGGCGTCCTTGACGGCGCACTGGGGGGACCGGCAAAGGTCCACCGATTTGCTCGACATGTTCAGCATCTTCTCGGGGCATGGGTCGTGGACGCGGGCGGTACATCCGCGGCCCACCACGGCCTCGACAATTTCTTTGCCGACCGCCCCAGCCCCAAGAACTCCGACTTTCATGCGGGTCGGGCTGACCGTTGGCAGGAGCGCGACCACGGAGTCGAGCACAGCCTTGGCAATGTGCGGCGGCTCGAACTGCGACTTGATCCTACTGTCGGGAACGCTGATCACCGGGCATGACGGGCCCTTCTTCCCGAATGCGGCCCGCAGCCGACGGATGCCCTTCGTGGTCTGCTCAACCACACCAAGCGTGCGGGCGGCGAGGTCGGCATGCTTCATCCCCGCTATCGCCGGGTATGCGCCGTCCACCACGTACACGATGGGCAAGTCGTCGATGCGCAGGCGGTTCGGCAGGGTGTCATCGCACGTTTCGACGGGCAGAATGGTGATTCCGAGTGAATCGATCTTGCTGAGCACTTTCTGGCGATGAGCGTACTGATAGTCCTTGTAGTAGAACGTGATCTTGCGGGGATCGGCCCCGAGACGCATCAACACGATCACAAAGGCCACTGCGTTCCCGAGGGCATGAAGCAGAAGAACAAAGTGCTTGTCCTTGAAGGGCCGATCGGCCTCATCCTCGAGCGTGTTGGCGGTGAAATTCATCAGGGGCACCGTGCTCATGATGGTGCTGAGTGAGCTGTATGGTGCCCCCCCGGTGGCGCGCATCGAAGCCGTGAACTGGTCGACGAGGTTCTGGGCCACCGACTTCTTGTTGTCCGCGAGAGGGACGAGCCCGTTGTTAGAGTCAGAGGTGGAAATGGTCACTTTCAGCTTCCTTTCGGTCGTAATGGACGGAGCGATATCGCCGCCTTGGGATGAGGCGTTCAACACCACACGTGTGGCTAGTACCGGCGGTTGCTCTGTCCGAATCGATTTGCTGGACTCTCGTCCGGCACATCGGGCTCCAACGACGGCGAAAGTCGCCGTTCGGGTTGACTCGATAAAGGTACACGATTTGATTCTGTTCTGCAAGCACAATGTTACGTGCACGAGACAAATGTTCCGTGCACTTGGGCGCATGCACTCTTGCACCAGACATCTGTCTGTGCTATACTTTGTCGACGTACGTCAGAGGAGCCCTGCTTGACGAAATCGCTGCCAACGCTTGCTGAACATCTCAAGGCCAAGATTAAGGAGAAATTTGGGCCTCAGCGGGAGGCTGCTGATGCATTAAGGCTCAACCACGCGATGCTGCGCAAGTCGCTCTCGGAGAACGCGTTCTACCTCGCCGACCTCGATATCTTGAGGCAGGCCTTCAGCCTCCCGAGCGTGGAGGATCTTCAACGGCAGTTCACATTCGATGTTCTGCCGGGTGTACGAGGTGCGAGAAGACGCGTCGCGACCCTGCAGGGGGTCATCTCCCAAGGCGTACCTGCCTTAGCTTCGGCGTTCGATCTCCTTCGTTCCGAGGCCAAGCGCCTTCGCGGCCCAAGTTCGACAATCGGCCAAGCGGTTGAGCGATTGTACAAGGTCATGAGCGATGGAGATCTACTCATTTTGGTGCTCAGCGACGAGCCTGCAGTTGAGTGGACCGAGTCCCTCGGAGTCGCAGTGCTCGACGATGTCGCTGCAGCAGTAAGAAAGGGCGCGTGCATCTGTTACTTGTTCCCCAGCGCACGCATGGTCGATGCACTTACCCAACACGACGCTGCGCAGAACGCTAAGTTGCCGGCAGCCTTTGAGAGACTCTTCAACGACTTCAAAGAACGGCTTGGCGACCTTGGCAAGGGTTGCGTTGTCTATGCGACCCACGATGCGCCTGCCTACTTTGTGCCCGGCCACAAGTTCGCCATGTACCGCCACTTCGACGAGAAGCGCCCGCAGCAATGGGGTGTGGGTGCGTACCCAGTTGACACGGGCAAATTGACGGGGCAGCCAGTAGCCGATCGGCTTGTTCTCCCCCTCATGCACGATGTGGCGGAGCAACTCTTCAGGTTCTGTCGGAAGACGGTCCAAGGCGGCGTCAAGCACGCCACGTCCGATCAGAAAGCATGTCTATTGCGAGTGCTAAAGCTGCTGGAGGCACACTCAAAATGACTGAGACCAGGGCAACTTCGTTTGGCTCGCCGCGGACCGATAGCGAGATCGCTGTTCCGGTGCTCTCCATTGAACATCTCGTGGCGAGCTACTCGTCCGGACCTGTTGTTCGGATCGACACGGCACACGTGGCCGGGGGCGAGGTTCTGGCTCTCCTCGGTCGCTCGGGGTCAGGAAAGACGACGGCTTTGAAGGCAATCGCTGGAGTCCCGTTATCCTCATCCGGTCAGGTCCGAATCGATGGCGTCGCCCACTCACCCATCGCACGGGTTCGTCTGGTGGCTCGAACAATTCAGAGCTTTCCACTTCTTCATTGGCTGCCGGTTCGCGGCAATCTTGAGATGGCAGCACGCATTCGCGGATTCAAGCTCAACGATCCAGATCGGATTCTCAGACTCTTCCAGGCAAGCCACCTTGTCGATCGTACACCCCACACGCTCTCGGGTGGGGAGCGATGCAGGGCGAGCCTCTCGCAAGCCATCGTCGGATCGCCCCGGGTCCTTCTGCTGGACGAGCCATTCGCTGGCTTGGACTCTTGGGTCAAGCGCGAGGTGGCCGACTCGCTGTTCGAATTCGCGCGACGGAGCAATGCGGCGGTCCTCTTTGTGACGCATGACCTGCATGATGCCGTCGAGTACTCAAGCCGGTCCGCCATTCTTGGCGGTCAAGCTCCCTCCACCATTGTGGCGGAAGTCAACTCATCTGATGCAGGTGCGATTCACCGCATTCGCGAACTTCTGGCGAAGGAGCACGCATCATGAATCGGACTTCACAGGCTTCCGGGCAAGTTATCCGTTACGCTGTGTCGTTGGCTGTGCTTCTGGCTGCATGGATAGCTGTCGTCAGGCTGGGGCGTCTTCCGGAGTTTCTCCTTCCGCAGCCTTCCAGCGTGTTGCGGACGCTTCTCAACGAGCGGACGATGTTCATGCACGCAACCGCCCACACCCTACAGAACGCGGCGCTGGGGGCCACGATCGGGATCAGCCTCGGATTGGTCGCGGGCGTCTGCTCAACACTCTGGCGGCCGTTTCGATGGATCGCTGAGCCGTATTTGATAATTGGACAGAGCTTCCCCAGGGAGAGTCTGTTGCCGCTCATAGTTGTTTGGATGGGTTTTGGCTCTGCACCCAAGGTGGTAAGCGCTGCACTACTGTGTTTCTTCCCGATGGCGATTCTCACGGCGAGCGGATTGCAAGACACACGCAAAGACTATGTGGAACTTGTTCGAAGTTGGGGGGCATCCCCCTTTCAGGAGTTGATTCATTGCCGCTTGCCGGCAGCGATTCCGGCTCTCGTCAGTGCTCTCGGAAAGGTTTGTCTCCCGCTCGCGCTGATCGGTGCCGTGTTGGGTGAGATGACCGGAGGCGGCAACGACGGCCTGGGGTACATTATCGTGACGTCAGGCGCGGTCTCGCGTGTTGATCGCATCTTTGGCGCGATTGTCGTTCTTGGCCTGATCGGTACCGTCATGTTGGCGACCATTACCGCAATTCAGACCACTCTCCGCCGCTTCAATCAGGAGTAGACCATGATCTCAACGATACGCATTCTGTTCTCCATCGCGCTCATCGCCGTCCTGTCCTGCCTCCAGTCCGGATGTGAACAGAAGGAAGTCAAGCCGGCACAAACGCCGACTGCAGCGAAGACGCCTGACGCTCTTAAGCCGCTCGATGTCCTAATCGACTGGCAGGCCGAGCCAACGTACCTCGGCGTTTACTACGCGAAGTCTCTCGGTCTGTTCAAGGATCTGGGACTGGACGTAACTGTCGTACAGGGGCGTGGGGCGAATCAAGCGGCAGCGGCTGTCGCCGCTGGCACCTACAAGATCGCGACCGCGTCCGGCGGCGCAACAGTGCTGGGAAGGAACGACGGGAAGGAACTAGTGTCCCTAGGGGTGATCTACCCGCGCGTCTCAACCGTTGTCTACGGCCTCGCCGAGTCTGGGATCAAAGATCCTAAAGACCTCGTCGGCAAGAAGATCGGCATCTACCCCGGCAGCATCACGAAAAATGAGTTTGACGCGTTCGTCAAGTTGACCAACATCACTGTCGACCCGGAGGATGTCGTCTCACTGAGTGGCGCGGATATTCCACTATTGAAGGCGGGAAAAGTGGATGCGGTCCTTCACTACAGCGAGATGAGCCCAGTCCTCGTGGGCCTCGACCCGGAAGTGGTCCCCGTGGACGGCAAGCGAGCGTTTGAGCTCCATTTGGCTGAGTATGGCGTCTCCTGCTACGGCCTCAACGTCATCACGTCTCGCGCTACCTATCAGGCAGACGGTGAGCTTGTGACGAAAGTTGCTGCGGCGATCTTTGAAGGCTACCGCAGGGGGTGCGAGGATCCCGATAAGGCCGTCGCCGCTTTCAAGACAGATTTTCCACAATTGGACGCTGAGTACATTCGGCAGAGCTGGGCAAAGGTGTGCAAGACGATCGGCGGCAACTACGGCACGCAGACCAAGGAAGGATGGCAGGCGACGATCGATATGTATAAGACACTGGGGCTGCTCAAGGCGGGAGTCAAGCCTGAGGAACTGATGCCGTAACTGGAACTTCGTAGAAGGGTGATGACTCGAGTCGGCACACATCGCCGTCCGGGAGAATCGAGGCGTGGCGGAACGGTGCTGTGCATCGGTTCGTTTTGCGACCTCCCGATTACGCGATCCATAATCGCCAAATCGAGCATCCCCGCCGGAGACCCCTCTTCTGGGACGCTCAAACGCGGTCCCTGCGGGTCTCGGCGGCCCGTCATGTCGATGGATTGAACTCCCTGACTCGTCGCGCCGGCTGCTATGTTTATGCTGGTCTCTCTATCGCGTCGGGTTACCGCTACGCGCTCACCAATCGGCTACACCTGTACTGCCCGGTCCCCAATGACTTGCGAGGAGCCTGATTGCTTGGCACCGTACGCTAACTGTCCCCAAAAGTGTCCCCAGAACAGCCGCCCCGAATCGCGCCGATCCAAGTGATGGCTATTCGAACCGCTTCTCCAAAGGCCTAGTTTTGCAGCGGTTTAGACAATGATGCACGATCGGCGGCTCGGAGCGAAGGCCCCGCCAATCGAATCCCCCCCTCTCCGCTTCAAGCAGCCCTTGCGAATGCAAGGGCTTTTTTCATAGGCACTTGCGCGATGTAGCCGCTCGGGCTGTGAGCATTGCCCCTGGAAACTGCCCCATCAGATCAGACGCGAAACGTTGAGTTTGCTCGCCTGGCCAAAGGCTCCGGCACTTTGTCGCGTAAACGGAAACCTCGGTGGTTCATCGCAACCTGAAAGGCCGCCCACGCAGACGCGGGTCTGTCACACAGTGGGTGCGGTGAGCAGACTGCACCTGCGCCCGGAGGGCAGAGTCGCCGCAACTATCAGAAGTTCCACTGCAGCCCCAGCGACCCGATCAACTCCGTGTCGTCTCCATTGTTGAGGGCCTTGGTGTGGTCGCCCAAGAACAAGACCGACACTCCCGCGTTGAGGGTCCATGTGCCGAAGCGCCCGGGCTCGCCGAGCGGGATCGATGCCTTCGTTCCGATCTGCGCGAAGCCGAAAGTGTCGTCGCCGCCGCCCGCGTCCTGGTAGTAGTCCGACAGGCTGAAGCCGACCGAGGCGGGGAATGTGAGCGTGACCGGCGTCTTGCCCATGTCGAATGAAAGGCCTGGGGCGATGCCCAGCTCCAGGTAGACGCCGTTGTCGAGGTCGGGCCCATCCGAGCCGTTGGAACCGGTCTCGATGGCGAGCGTCGCGTAGGGCTTGAGCGCCAACTCCTTCATCCACTCCGAGTCGTCGAGCGAGAGCGTGAAGCCGAGTTCCTCAACGGTCTGGAACGCATCGCTTGGGCTGGTGAGGAATGTGTACGACGTGGTGAGCGAGAGCTGGCCGTGCGACAGCGTGAACCCTGCGTAGAGGTCAGACTCGTACCAGTCCTCGACCAGCGCGCCCGTCTGCGTGCCACCGTTGGGACCGAGGCTGTTCCATGTCCCCAGGAATCCGTCGAGCTTGAACTCAGCATCATCGACGAGGCGTGTCGTGAGTCGAGCGGCGGGCAGGACGATCAGGCCCTCGTCCTGCTGCCGTATGCCGCGGTAGAAGTAGGCATTGGTGAAGTCGAGGTTGAGTTGTGCGCTGATGGCGGAGCCGATTGCAGGTGCGGCGGGCGCGGCGTCTCCTGGTGGCTCCACCTCAGGCAGCGACGCGTTCGCGTACGCACCGGCACTCACCAGAAGCATCGTCACGACCGAAACGCACCAAGCCGCTGCATCGCTCATCGCATGATCTCCAAGAAGCCTGTCGTGGCCCAGCGCTTCGATGCACTGGCATGATCAGGCATGACGAGGGAAGTCTGGCGGGCTGCGCGGCGATGTCGCTCAACACGGCATCAACGCATGGCCGTGTCGCATCAACGCCGCATCAACGCACGGCTGCGACTCAAGGCCTCCGCCGCGCAATGCTGGTCGTCTTTATGCCGCCTTTATGCGATAGGGCATCGCGCTTATGCCCGGCTGAGCGACAAGGGGTCGGTGCATGGCGATGCTCATGCCATGATCGCACTGTGTCGCCGGTTCTTCTCCCGCTCACGGGCCACTCCATGAACGACATCATCCCCATCGCGTTCTTTGTCGGCTGCCTGCTCGCCACGTTCGGTTTGGTGCGTGTGTGCGAGTGGCTGCGGCCAGTTGTTCAATCGCAGCGATCCGAACAGCCTGGCTCTCGCGACGCAGTCGCTCAGCACAGGGAGAACGGCCAATGACACTCCAGACCGTCATCTACACGCTCGCCGCGATCGTCGCGGCGGCACTCTTGGTCTATCTCCTGATCGCGCTGCTCAAGCCGGAGTGGTTCCAATGAATGATCCCACGACTGCTCTGGTTCCTGCAGCGACGCTGGCCACGATCACCGGCTCGGGCGTGCTGCAACTGGTGATCTATCTCGCGGTGCTGCTCGCGCTCGTCAAGCCGCTGGGCTGGTTCATGGCTCGTGTGCTGGAAGGGAAGGCCGGTGAAGCGCCGCTTGGGCTTGGACGCGCGCTCGGCTGGTTGGAGCGCGGCATCTACGCCCTCTGCGGCGTGCGCACGGATGTGGAGAGACGACCGGTCGAGACGGGGTGGAAGCCATACGCCGCGGGCATCCTCATCTTCAATGCGATGGGCTTTCTTGCGGTGTACCTGTTGCAGCGACTGCAGCATGTGCTGCCGGCAAACCCTGCGGAGCTTGGTCCAGTTGACGCCAAGTCCGCGTTCAACACCGCGGTCTCCTTCGCCACCAACACCAACTGGCAGGGGTATGGCGGCGAGGTCACGATGTCGTACCTCACGCAAATGCTCGGGCTCGGCGTGCAGAACTTCCTGAGCGCCGCGACGGGCATCGCCGTGCTGGCGGCGCTGATTCGCGGATTGGCGCGCAAGTCATCGTCGACGATCGGAAATTGCTGGGCGGATCTGACGCGCGTCACGCTCTACGTCCTGCTGCCGCTGAGCGCAGTACTCGCGATCGCGCTGGTGAGCCAGGGGGTCGTGCAGTCCTTCCGCGGGCCGCAAGCAGTCGCGCTCACCGTCCCACTGACGACCTCCGACGGCGCGGCGCTCGCGACGCAAACCATCCCCCTCGGTCCCGCCGCTTCTCAGATCGCCATCAAGCAGCTCGGCACCAACGGCGGTGGATTCTTCAACGTCAACTCCGCCCACCCGCTGGAGAACCCGACGGCGCTCTCGAACTTCCTCCAGGTGCTCGCGATCCTGCTCATCCCCGCGGCACTCTGCTGGACCTTCGGCGAGATGGTCCGCGATCGCCGCCAGGGCTGGGCCGTGCTCGCGGCCATGATGGTGATCTTCGTGCCGCTGCTGGCCGCGACGTACGCGTTCGAAGCGAAGCGCAACCCGGCTGTCGCAGCCCTCGGCGTCGACACCACGGCGACTCTCGGTGAACTCGGCGGCAACATGGAAGGCAAAGAAGCCCGCTTCGGCATCGCCAACTCCGCGCTCTGGGCGACCGCGACCACCGCCGCCAGCAACGGCAGTGTGAACGCCATGCACGACTCGTTCACGCCGCTGGGCGGGCTGATTCCCATGTGGCTCATGCAGCTCGGCGAGGTCGTCTTCGGCGGCGCGGGCTCGGGCCTCTACGGCATGCTCATGTTCGTCATCATCGCGGTCTTCGTCGCTGGGCTCATGGTCGGCCGCGCGCCCGAGTACCTGGGCAAGAAGATCGAGCCCTTCGAGATGAAGATGGCGATGCTCGTGGTGCTGGTGCCATGTGCGATCGTGCTCGTCGGCACTGCCGTGGCCGTGCTGATTCCCGAGGGCAACACCACCAGCAACCCCGGCCCGCACGGCTTCAGCCAGATCCTCTACGCCTTCAGCAGCGCGGGCAACAACAACGGCTCGGCGTTTGCGGGCCTCACGGCCAACACGCCCTTCTACAACATCGCGCTGGGGCTGGCGATGTGGTTCAGCCGGTTCTTCATCATCGTGCCCGTGCTCGCCGTCGCGGGATCGCTTGCAGCCAAGCGTGTCAGTCCGACGACCAGCGGCACGCTGCCCACGCACACGCCGGTCTTCGTGCTCATGCTCGTGGCGGTAGTCGTCATCGTCGGCGCGCTGACGTTTGTGCCGGCGCTGGCGCTGGGCCCGGTGGTGGAGCACCTGATGCTGCAGCCGAGGACCTAGGTGATGTCTCGGTGTGGTCGCACTTTGGAGCCTCCATGGTTACCCTTCCGCATGCCTGGCACACGCGAGATTCACGACCTCCGCGATCCGCGCCATCCCGCCAACCGCAGACTCTTCTGGTCCGGTGTGGCGAGCATGTGTCTTGGCCTCACGCTCTGTGTGCTCGCCCTGTCGCAGATCCTGCCTTTCGTGCCAACATGGCTGATTGCGATTCTGTGCTTTGGCGTCACCGGCACGCTGCGGGAGCGTTACCGGATGCGTGTGCGGCCGTACACGCCATTCGAGCTGTTCCGCAGCATCTGCCTGGTCTTCGTGGCCGCTGTGGTGATCGGCATTGCAGGCCCGCCCGTGCTGGTGTGGTTCCTGCAGACCTTCATGTCAGCACCATGAACCACGCACGGGCCTTGCACCGACGGGATTCACGGTCCCTTTCCACTCTTGCCCGCGAAGCGCATCGGCCCAGCGACGAGCAGAACGCTCCCAGCCCACACACCGCTCTCCGTGCTGGTGCCTGTTGTGGTCGTCGTCATCGTTGGCGCACTCATCTTCGTCCCCGCGCTCACCCTCAGACCGGCAGTTGAGCACCTCCAGCTCGTCGGTAAGTAAGCCCGTCGTCCATTGGAATCAGCCATGCCCAGTTCGACCACTCACGCCGCCACATCGCTTTTCAACCCCATCGTTCTGCGGCCCGCCATCGGCTCGGCTCTGGCCAAGCTCGACCCGCGTGTGCAACTGCGCAACCCCGTGATGTTCGTGGTGTGGGTGGTCAGCGTGCTGACGACGCTGCTTGCTCTCGCGGGGTTTGCAGGCAAGGGTGAAGCAGGCGGCTACTCGCCGACCCTCGTACTCGTGATCGCCCTGTGGCTGTGGTTCACCGTGCTATTTGCGAACTTCGCCGAGGCGATGGCCGAGGGGCGGGGCAAGGCCCAGGCGGCAAGCCTGCGGAAGAGCAAGCGGGATGTGTCGGCCAAGAAAATAGGCACTGGGCACTGGGCACTCGGCACGGGTGAAAGGCAGACGGCCACGGACATCGCGTCGCTCAAGACCGAGAGCGTTTCGGGCGCGACGCTGCGCAAGGGCGACATCGTGCTCGTGCAAGCGGGGGACACCATCCCCGGCGATGGCGAAGTGATCGAGGGCGTCGCGTCCGTCAACGAGTCCGCCGTCACCGGCGAGTCGGCACCTGTCATCCGCGAAGCAGGCGGCGACCGCTCCAGCGTGGTCGGCGGCACGCAGGTGCTCAGCGATTGGCTCATCGTGCGGATCGCCAGCGATCCGGGCTCGTCGTTTCTCGACCGTATGATCGCGATGGTCGAGGGAGCCAAGCGGCAGAAGACGCCCAACGAGATTGCGCTCGACATCCTGCTCGCCGCGCTGACGATCACGTTCCTGCTGGCGTGTGCGACGCTGCTGCCGTACTCGATCTATGCGGTCATGCAGAGCAAGGCGGCGGATGCCGCGAGTGCCGCGCAGCCCATCACCGTCACGGTTCTCGTCGCGCTGCTGGTCTGCCTGATTCCGACGACTATCGGCGGTCTGCTCTCCGCCATCCGCATCGCGGGCATGGACCGCTTGGTGCAGGCCAACGTCATCGCCACCAGCGGCCGGGCCGTCGAAGCCGCGGGCGATGTCGACGTGCTGCTGCTGGACAAGACCGGCACGATCACCTTCGGCAACCGCATGGCCAGCGCGTTCTATCCCGTCGACGGCGTGAGCGCCGAGCAACTCGCCGATGCGGCGCAGCTCTCCTCGCTCGCCGACGAAACGCCCGAAGGCCGCAGCATCGTCGTCCTCGCCAAGCAGAAGTACAACATCCGCGAGCGCGACATGCACGCACTGGGCCTCGACGCGAGCAGCGAGAATCCAGCCGGAAAGCCAGCCACCTTCGTCCCCTTCACCGCCAACACCCGCATGAGCGGCGTCGATCTGCCCGTCTCCACGCAGTATCCGCAGGGCCGCCAGATCCGCAAGGGTTCCGCCGATGCCATCGACGCGTACGTCTCGCGCATGGGCGGCACGCCGAGCGTGAAGGCCCGCGAGATCGTGAACGACGTCTCCAAGCGCGGCAGCACGCCGCTGGTCGTCGCCGACGGCAAGGGCAAGACCCTCGGCGTGATCGAACTCAAGGACATCGTCAAGGGCGGCATCGCCGAGCGCTTCGCCGAGATGCGCCGCATGGGCATCAAGACGGTGATGATCACGGGCGACAACCCCGTGACCGCCGCTGCCATCGCCGCCGAGGCCGGTGTCGATGACTTCCTCGCCCAGGCCACGCCCGAAGCGAAACTGAAACTCATCCGCGAGTATCAACAAGGCGGCAGGCTCGTCGCCATGACCGGCGACGGCACCAACGACGCCCCCGCACTCGCGCAGGCCGACGTCGCCGTCGCGATGAACAGCGGCACGCAGGCCGCGAAGGAAGCGGGCAACATGGTCGACCTCGACAGCAACCCCACCAAGCTCATCGAGATCGTCCGCATCGGCAAGCAGCTCCTGATGACCCGCGGCTCGCTCACCACCTTCAGCATCGCCAACGACCTCGCCAAATACTTCGCCATCATCCCCGCCGCGTTCATGAGCACGTACCCCGCGCTGGGCGCGCTGAACATCATGCGACTCAACCCCGAGACCGCGATCCTCTCGAGCGTCATCTTCAACGCGCTCATCATCGTCGTGCTCATCCCCCTCGCCCTCCGCGGCGTGAAGTACCGCCCCGTTGAGGCCAGCCGCCTGCTCGCGCACAACCTGCTCGTCTACGGCGTCGGCGGCCTCATCGTCCCGTTCATCGCAATCAAGCTCATCGACGTGATCGTGAACCTCCTGCCCGTGTGGAGCGCGGGCTCATGACCATCGATCTACACACCCTCGGGGGTTTCTGGCAGATACCTGATCGGGTACAGCTCCGCATCATCGGGGGCCGGGTCGATCGAGTCCGCCGCGGCGAACCGGATGACTCCGCCGAAGGTATCCTCGGGCTTGTCGGCGAAGATCCGATCCGCCCACGCCCGTATGTCCAAGGCCCACGGCTCGTGCATGACGCTGTCGCCGTCGTGTGTCCACCAGCAAACGTTGCCCGCCATGGGTCCTCTGAGCACGAGGAACCAGCGATCGGGACTGAAGTTCACGCCAGCAAACAGCACGATATCTTCAAAGGTATACGGCAGCCCTTCAAACGCGGCCTCGACGCCGTCGAACTGCCAGTCGGCAAACTCATCACGCAGGTGCCCCCACTCAGCGGGCGGGAAGATCAGCAGCGAGCCTGCGGCGGCTTGCTCGGCGGACGTGCCAGGCTCGATCGAACCAGGCGCGTCCAGCAATCGCTGCGGCACCCAAAGCCCATGCCCGTGGCCGTCCGAGACGATCGCTCGCAACTGGCCAGTACTTTCGATCTCGGGAAGCGCCGCCAGCGCTGCACGCCCCTCCGCCAGGTTCGCGTCGGCCGTGACGCTCGGCGTGCGAATGTGCCGCACCGGAACCCGGTAAAGCGACTTGGAGGCACTGTCGGTCAGGTTCTCGCACAAGAAGCAAGGCGACGGGTCGCCAAGTCCACGAATGACATCGATCGCTCGCATCCGAAAGTGTAACCCCCTGCAACTCCGGAGAGTCCAAATGAACTCCATCCTCCGCCCCGCACTCGTCCTCTTCATCCTGCTCTCGCTCGTCACCGGCGTCCTCTACCCGCTGGCCATCACCGGCATCGCGCAGGTCGCCTTCGCTGACAAGGCCAACGGCTCGATTATCACGAGCGACGCGAGCGACGGCGACGGCAAACCCATCGGCTCGTCGCTCATCGGCCAAGAGTTCGGCACCTCCGACCCCGCCGCCGCCGCGCAGCACGCCAAGTGGTTCTGGGGCCGCCCCAGCGCCACCGGCCCCGTGCCCTACACCGCGCTCAATCTCGACACCGGCACCGGCTCGTCCGGCAGCAACCTCGCCCCGACCAACCCCGCGCTGCTCGACAACATCACCGCCCGCCTCACCGCCCTCGACGTGGCGGACGCGAGCGTCGGCATCGCACGCGTCGCCCCCGGCTCAACGTCCCGCACGAACGCCGTCCCCATCGACCTCGTCACCTCCTCCGCCAGCGGCCTCGACCCCCACATCTCCCCCGCCGCGGCGGAGTACCAGGTGCCGCGTGTCGCCAAGGCCCGCAGCATGACCGAAGACGCCGTGCGCGACCTCGTCCGCCAACACACCCAAGGCCGTGCTCTCGGCGTACTCGGCGAGCCCGTGGTCAACGTGCTCACTCTGAATCAGGCCCTTGACAACAGTCCCCGGTGATGATGACGACGGCTCAATACGATGACGCACAAGATGGCTCCCAAGGAGACAAACCCCAGCCCGCAAACGACCGACGAGGTCTTGGACCGCTTCAAGCGTGAACAGCGGGCCGCTGTCGATGGGGTGCCGGTCGCGGGATCGGCTCAGCCCCGCGGTCGGCTCAAGATCTTCTTCGGCATGTCGCCAGGCGTCGGCAAGACCTACGCCATGCTCGCGGCTGCGCAGCGGATGGCGGCCCAAGGTGTCGACGTCGCGGTGGGCGTCGTCGAGACGCACGGGCGGGCCGAGACCGAGCAGATGCTGCTGGGGCTGGACATTTTGCCGCGGGTGAAGATTGAGTACCAAGGAACCGCCCTGCACGAGTTCGACGTTGACGCCGCGATCCGGCGGCGGCCTGACATTCTGCTTGTCGATGAACTCGCGCACAGCAACGTGCCGGGGTCGCCGTCAGGCCGCGCCAAGCGCTGGCAGGATGTCGAGGCGTGCCTTGCGTCGGGCGTGAACGTCTACACGACGCTGAACGTGCAGCACCTCGAGTCGATCAACGACGTCGTCGCGCAGATCACGGGCGTGCGCGTGAGCGAGACTGTGCCCGACCGCGTCTTTGACGAGGCCGACGAGATCGAACTCGTCGACCTGCCGCCCGATGCGCTGCACGAGCGGCTCAAGGCGGGCAAGGTCTATCTCGGCGAGCACGCGGCCCGAGCCGTGGACCCCAGCGACGGGTTCTTCCGCAAGGGCAACCTGCTCGCGCTCCGCGAACTCGCGCTGCGGCGCACCGCGGCATGGGTCGATTCCGACATGCGGCGGTACAAGCAGGACCGCGGCATCCGCGCCGTGTGGCCCGCGGGCGAACGCATTGTCGTCGCCGTGAGCCCGAGCCCGATGTCGGCCAGGCTGATCCGCGCCGCCAAGCGCATGGCGGCGGGTCTGCACGCGGAGTTGATCGCGGTGTATGTGGAGACGCCGCGCGGCGGGGCGGTGACTCTCTCGCCGCAAGATCGCGAGCGGCTGGACGCGAACCTGCGATTGGCCGAGTCGCTCGGCGCGACGACGCAGACGTTGGCCGGAGACAACGCTGCCCGCGAACTCATCGCGTTTGCCCGCTCGCGCAACGTGGGCCGCGTCGTCGTCGGCAAGACCTCACGCGCGCGCTGGAAGGAAGCGCTCTTTGGCTCGTTCATCGACAACCTGATCCGCGAGAGCGGCGACATTGACGTCTACGTCGTGCGCGGCGACGACCCCGTCGCGGGGCTGTCTCAGCCGGTACGGAGCACGGCAGACCGCAGCCCGCGTGCCGCCAAGCCGCCCGCACGCATCGCGGGCGAACTCGCGGCCTCCGCGGGCGTGGTCGCGGCGTGTGCTCTGCTCGGGCTTGCGTTCTATCGCCCGCCGGACCTCTCCGAGGAGTCCTTGATCCTGCTCGCGGGCGTGGTCATCAGCGCGCTGTGGTTCGGGCGCCTCGCGGCCATCGTCGCCAGCGTGCTCGCCGTGCTCGCGTTCAACTACTTCTTCACCGAGCCGCGCTTCACGCTCAACGTCAGCGACAGCGGCTATCTCATCACCTTCGCCGTCATGCTGGGTGTCGGCATTGTCGTGGGCACGCTGGCGGCCCGCGCACGCGAGCAGCGGCTGCGGGCGTGGTCGCGCGAGCAAGCAACCGCCGCCCAGCACGCCCTCTCGCGCGAGCTCGCCGCGGCACGTGATGTTCCCAGCGTCGCTGGGATCATCGCTCGCCACACCCACGATCTCCTCAAGGCCGAAGTTGTCGTGTGCGCTCCTCTTCCCAAAGTCCGGGCTGACGCATCAGGCGGTCCCAAGGGACTTGACGTTCTGGCAGCGGCGGGCCACAGCGGTCCCGACTGGTTCGCGGGCGAGGGCCAACGCGAAGTACGCGAGCGAGGGGTTGCGCAGTGGGCCTTTGACCACGGCAGCCCCGCCGGATGCGGCACATCCACGCTCCCCTCCGCCCAAGGCCGTTACGTTCCCTTGATCGGGAGCAGCGGCAAGGTGGGCGTGCTGGGCGTGCATGCGAAGGAGAGCAGCACCAGCGAGTCATTTGCTCCCGATCAACTGGCCACACTCGACGCGCTCGCGTCGCAGGCCGCATCGGCGCTCGAGCGCGTGACGCTCTCTGAGTCTGAACACGCCGCCCGCATCAACGCCGAACGTGAACGGCTCCGCAGCGCGTTGCTCAGTTCCGTCTCCCACGACCTCCGCACGCCACTCGCCAGCATCACCGGGGCCGCGAGCACGCTCCAGCAGGCGGATGCCTCCCAGACGTCGGAAGGAGCCGAAGGTGTGGGCGCCGGAGGCGGACATCATCGCCAACCTCGTCTTTGCCACTCGGCTTGAGTCCGGCTCCGTTGACCTGCGGCGGGAGTGGACGACGGTTGAGGAGATCGTGGGGGCCGGCCTCTCACGCCACCGCGATGCTCTCGCCTCGCGCCCCTTCCGCGTCCATGTTCCCACCGATCTGCCCATGATCCGCGTTGACAACGCGATGCTCCCGCAGGTCGTCCACAACCTCGTCGAAAACGCGCTCCGCTACACCGCGCCGGGTACGGCACTCGGGATTTCAGCGTGGACCAGCGAGACGAATGTCGTCGTCAAGGTCTGGGATGAAGGTGCCGGGCTCGCCGATGATGAGTCATCCAAGGTGTTCGAACGCTTTTATCGAGGCCGCGCCAGCAAGACGGTCGGCCCGAGTTCCGGTGCTGCGACATCATCGGGCATGGGCCTCGGCCTGACGATCTGTGAAGGCATCATCCGCGTGCACGGCGGTCGCATCTGGGCTGAGCCCAACACCCCTCGCCCCCCACATGGTGTCGCGTTCCTCTTCTCGCTTCCGGTCGATTACCCCCAGCCCGTGCTTCCAGCCAAGGAGGACGCTGCAGCGGATCGCGGTGCGACCACCTTGCCGACGACGGTCAACAGCCGGCAGATTGGGAGCAGTGCGCAATGAACGACTCAACGCCAAGCCCGGCACGTGCGCAGCCGCTACAGGCGGGGTGGGCGTTGCCAGCGCACATGCCACTCGTGCTCATCATCGAGGACGAGGAGCCAATCCGCCGCTTCCTCCGCGCCACGCTCGAAGCCAACCACTACCGCGTGAAGGAAGCCGGCACAGCCCGCGAAGGGACGCTGCTGGCGATGACCACCTATCCGGATGTCATTCTGCTGGATCTTGGCCTGCCCGACGGCGACGGCCTGAACGTCACCCGCGCGATCCGCAAAGAGGCTCGCACGCCGATTGTCGTCCTTTCTGCACGCGGGCAGGAGAGCGATAAGGTGGCCGTCCTCGATGCTGGAGCGGACGACTATCTCACCAAGCCCTTCGGCGTCGGCGAACTGCTCGCCCGCTTGCGGGTTGCTCTGCGCCATGCGAACTCGGCGACAGGTCGAGGCCTCGCCGGGAGCGCAGAGGTGCCGCCGTACGAGTGCACCGCCGACGGCCGGACCCTGCGTGTGGACCTCGCCGCCCGACTGGTCTTCGTGACCGATCTGGCCAACGGCCCCGAAAGCCCCGGACGCCGCGAGGTCCGCCTGACGCCGATGGAGTTCAAGCTCCTGGCGTTCCTGGTCAAGCACGCGGGTAAGGTGCTCACCCACCAGATGATCCTCAAGGAGGTCTGGGGTCCGCAGCACGCCAGCGACGTGCAGTACCTCCGTGTGTACGCGGGAGAGCTTCGCAAGAAGCTGGAGGTCGATCCCGCCCAGCCGCGGTTCATCGTCACCGAGCCCGGGGTGGGCTACCGCCTCGCGGAGGAGCGCAACACGCCGATCTCCCCTGCGTGACCGTGTGCAAAGGCTCCACACTACAAGCGACCAGGTCTTGTTGGGGCGGTTCTGCGATGTTCAGTTTCCTGTGGGTCCTCGCTTCCGCGATGTCGTTCGATTGCTCACTCAAAAATGTCCCCCAAAGTGCCCCAGAACAGCCGCTCCGAATCGCGCCAATCCAAGAGATCGCTATTCGAACCGCTTCTCCCAAGGCCCTTCGCTTGAGTGGATTGGGCAAACATGAACGTTTGGCGGCTCCGAGCGAAGGCCCCGCCTCTCGACTCCCCCTCTCCGCTTCACAATCGAGGGTCGTCAGTCTGTGCCTGCAAAACAGGCCTGAACTGACGACCATCGGTTTCGTTTTGCAATTTGCGTCCGTTGGGTCGGCGTGCCGCTACCTCCCGCCATGCCGCCTTCATCTGATCCGGACTGCGGGGCGGGGCTCTCGGGTATAATGATCACTAACTACGTCCGGTCTCCATGTTCGTTCGTCTCGGTTTGCAACTCGAAGGAAACGCCATGCAGCGCAGCGATCGCTTTCGCAGGTTCACGTCGGCTTTCTTGATCGGCATCGCGGTGGTGGGGGGGAGCGCCATGCTGGTCAACGCCGTGCCCAGCGCGGTTGCCCCGGCGCCCGCTGCCGCGACCATTGGGCTCGTCAACCTTGAGGGGCTCATGAACAACCTCACCGAGCTCAAGGACCGCAACGCCGAGGTCAAGGTCATCAGCGATGAGATGGTCGCCAAGCGCCAGAAGCTTGCTGAAGAAGTCAAGGAAATCGAAACGCAGCTCAGCACCGTCGTGCCTGCCAGCAACATGCAGGAGCGTGTCCGCATGACCGCGGAACTCGCCGAGAAGCGCCAGTTGCTCAAGATCCGCAGTGAAGGTTTCAGCGCGCAGATCGACGTGATCAACGCCCAGATCATCCGTGAGTTGTACGGCAAGGTGACCAAGGCCATCGAAGAGTTCGCCAAACGCGAGGGATACACCATGGTGCTGCTGGATGATCGCGGCATCGAACTCTCGCCCCAGATGTCCAGCGACGCCGTGAACCAGGTCATTCTCAACAAGCGCATCTTGTTCGCTGACGGCAGCGTCGACATCACCGAACGCATCGCGACAGTCATGAACAACGAATACGCGGCTGCCAAGAGCAGGTGAACCTGGTGCGCGTCGCACACGCGCACTCGGCAGACAAGGCGTGACACACCAGTTCCCCAGTCCCGAGCACGACGTCTCCCGTCTGGCTGCGCTCACCAAGGCGACGCTGACCGGAGATGCCGCCGTGCGCATCACTCGGCTCGCGAGCTTTGATACTGCTGCGAGCGGCTCGCTCACGTTCATCCGCTCGGCGGATTTCGCCGCGCGATGGTCCGCCTGCAACGCAAGTGCGGCTCTCGTGACGGCCGATCTCGCCGCACGCATCGAAGCCATGGGTGGCCAAACCCCCGGCAAGGCGCTGCTCATAGTGGCCGATGTCGATCTCGCGATGATTGAACTGCTCACGCTTTTCGCGCCCGCTGCGCCGGCGCGTGCGGCAGGCGTGCATCCCAGCGCAGTCGTGCATCCCACCGCGATTGTCGCGCCATCGGCTCATGTCGGCCCGCTGTGCGTCATTGAAGAAGGCGCCAGCGTCGGTGAGCGCTGCGTGCTGCACAGTCACGTCACGCTGGGGCCTTCATCACGCGTGGGAGACGGCTCGACACTCCATAGCGGCGTGCGCATCCTTGATCGCTGCGAAGTCGGTCGCGCGTGCATCCTGCATGCCAACGTCGTGATCGGCGCCGATGGCTTCGGCTATCGCCCCCGTCCCGACGGGCGCGGACTCATCAAGGTGCCCCACATCGGCAACGTCATCGTCGGAGATGACGTCGAGATCGGCGCCGGCTCCTGCATCGATCGCGGCAAGTTTGGTGCCACCACCGTCGGCAGCGGGACCAAGATCGACAACCTCGTGCAGATCGGCCACAACTGCACCATCGGTCGCTGCTGCATCCTTTGTGGCAGCGCGGGCCTCGCGGGCAGCGTCACGCTGGGTGATGGTGTCATCGTCGGCGGAGGCGTGTGCGTCGCTGACAATCTCACCATCGGAAGCGGAGCCAAGATCGCAGGCATGGCCGGCGTCATGAACGATGTTCCCGCCGCCGCAACCTACGCTGGTGCGCCGGCGATGAGCGCGGGAGAATGGCGCCGCATGCAGGTGCAACTGCGGCGCCTTGGCCGCAAGGCGTGATGCACGCCAGGCTGGCATGTCATAAGGGAGTTACGACATGGCGGTGCTCTCAGCGACAGTGGGTCCCTTCGAGGGCGTGGGGCTCTTCACGGGCTGCAGAGGCGGCGTGCGTTTTCTGCCGGGCAGACCCGGCACAGGCCTGCGCGTGCAGCGACTCAGCTTCGATCAGGTTGCCACGCAGCGAGCCCTTGTTCAGCATGTCGCACGCAACGCTGCATGGGCGGGCCCCGCCGCGCCGCTCGTGCGCAATACCACGCTGCTGGTCAGCGCTCAGCCTGAAGGCGGCGTCTCCGCCGACGACGCGACCAAGGTCGCCGCGACCATCGAGCACGCCATGAGCGCGCTCGCCGGTCTGCACGTGTGGGACGCGACTATCGAAATCACGGCGATTGAAGTGCCGATCCTCGATGGCAGCGCGAAGACATTCGTCGAAGCTCTGCTGCCCGTCGTGCGAGAAGGTCCAGTGCCCGAGCCTCTCCGCCTCAGCCAGCCCGTCGAAGTGCGAGAAGGCAACGCATCGATCATCGCCGAGCCTGTCGCAAGCATGGCCGATGCAACGATGACATACATGCTTGATTACGACGGCCGTGCAGGTCTCACGTCACAGCGTGCAACCTGGGACGGCACGCCGGCGACGTACGCGCGCGAGATCGCGCCCGCCCGCACATTCGGCCTGCGAAGCGAACTGCAATTCGCCCGCCGCGCTGGACAGTTCTCATGGCTCAGCGAGTCGGACATGCTCGTCTTTGACGACACGCCGGGCGCGAGCGGCGATCGCGCTTCGCTGCCCCTCAGATTCAGCGATGAACCCGTCCGCCACAAGTTGCTCGATCTGATCGGCGACCTTGCCCTGCTGGGCCGACCGCTGCAAGCTCGTGTGACAGCGACCAGAAGCGGCCACGCCCTGACAGCGGCTCTGTGCGAGAAACTCGCCAAAGTCTGAACTGCTTCATCGAGCGAGCGTCACTCGTCCCTCGTGCGGAACCAGTCCTCGAAAAGCTTGTCGATGTATTCGCTGAACGCCAGATTCGTTGGATTCGTCTTCGCCCGTTCCTCAAGCACGTACGCCCTCGCGGCGTCGTGACCTGCATCAATCTCCATCAGCGAAGCGCGAGCCAGCAAGGCCTTCACCGCGTCAGGCGTGTTGCGCGGCAGGTCGGTCGTATCGCGAGCGAGAATCTGGCGACCTTCCTCTACACGTCCCCCCTCGATCATCGCCCGCGCAATCATGAAGCGTCCGCCTCGCGCCCGCGGTGAATCCACGCCATACTCGCGTTCCAGAATCACCTGACTCTCCTCCAGCCATCGCATCGCCGTCGCCGGCTCGCCGATGCGCATGAACATCTCCGAGAGGTTGTGGAGCATGCGCATCACCCCGCCCAGCACGTCGGGCGTCGCTTCTCGCTCCAGGCGGATGTAGCGCTCGCCCACCGCCATCGCCTGCGTCACATCGTTCAGCGCCTCCAAGACGAGAAAGTGCTCCGCCACGACATGACGATGAAACGAACTGCTCTCGCCTTGTATGCGTTCCACCACCGTCGCCAGATCACGACACTCGCGATCAGCCTCCTCAAGCCGCCCCGCCACGCGGTACGCCCGCGCCAGCGCGTACCGCGCGTTGAGTGTCGCTGAGTGTGTCGGTCCGAACATGTCCCTGGCCACGTTCGCCGCCTTGAGCGTCACATCAAGCGCACGCGGATCGTCCGCCCGGCTGAGCAGAATGCTCTCTGTACGCAGCACGCGCTGGTACAGAGGTGTGTTGGCGTGCCCCAGCCGCTCGATGCTCTCTCGCAGCGCAATCGTGTCCGCCAGACGTTCCGTTCCGGAAGACCATGACAATGACGCGGCGTGCGCCTCCAGTGACAGCAGATCGTCAGGCCCCAGCGCCGCCACGATGTCGCGCTCCAACTCCAGCGTCTGGTCCCGCATCGACGTCGTATCCGCACGAATGCTGCCTTGCGACGTGTTCGCGAAGAGCCGGAACTGCAGCGTCCGTCGATCCGTCGGTCCGTACAACTGTGTCGCGACATTCACCGCCTCGTTGAATGTCACCAGCGCGTTGGTATGGTCCCACAGCGTGCTCTGCGCTTCTCCGGTCTTCTTCAGCACGCGCAGCAGCAGTTCCGGGTCCTCGCTCAGATTCACCCGAGCCTGTTCGCTCACGTGACTCAAGTGCTCGCGAAATGTGTACGCGTCGCTGCCGCGCGCGTTGGGATTCACCTCCGCCAGCACGTCATCGAGCACGAAGTTCGCGACCGCTTCCGCGCGCGACTGCTCGCGCTGCGCGTGTTCGCGGGCCGCTTCCGCCCGCCTCGCGTACAGCAGTGCCGCCGTCGTGCCCGCCAGCACCGCCGTCAATGTCACTGCGCCCATCACGCTCGCCACGCGGTTGCGACGCACGAACTTGCGCGTGAGGTACCACGTCGTCGGCTGCGTCGCCGATACTGGCTGGCCCTGCAGATAGCGTTCCAAATCATCACCCAGCGCCGCCGCTGATGCGTACCGATCCTCCGCATCCAGCGCCACCGCCTTGAGCACGATCGCATCCAGATCACCACGCAGCGTGGTCGCCAGTCCCGCCTCAGCGGCCAGCGTGCTCGGAGCCATCGGTGCATCCACCGATTCCGCGTCAGTGCGTGGCAGTTTGCCAGTCAGCAGTTCACACAGAATCATCCCCAGCGCGTAGACGTCCATCCGCACGTCCGCATGCCGGCTTGATGCGGATTGCTCCGGGCTCATGTAGCGCGGAGTGCCCAGCCTCGCGCCGGCACGCGTCAACGCGTCGTGGTGAGCGTCATCCAGCAGTCGCGCGATGCCGAAGTCGATGATCCGTGGCACCGGACGTCCGTCGCGTTCCTCCACCAGCACGTTTGACGGCTTGAGGTCGCGGTGCAGCACCGCTCGCTGGTGCGCGTGATGCACCGCCGCGGACAGATCGCGCATCAGCGTCACGCGATCTTGCAGTGACAGGTCCGCCTTCCGCGCGTACTCAGTGATGGGCGTGCCCTGCACAAGTTCCATCGCGACAAACGGTCGGTGTTCCGCGTCCACGCCCGCGTCAATGACACGTGCGATGCCCGGATGCTCAAGTCTCGCCAGAATGCGAGCTTCCGTGCGGAATCGCGTGAGAATCTCCGGCGTTGCAATGTCTGTGTGCAGCAGCTTGATCGCCACATCGCGTTCAACCGGGCTGGTTTGCCGTGCCCGATACACCGCCCCGAACGCCCCGCGCCCCAGTTCCTCACCGATCTCGTACCCCGCTATGTTCGCGCCGGCACTCTGCGTCTGCGAAGCACGCGGCTCGGTGAGCAGATCCGACGCACGGCTGTGAGAGGCCAGCAGCCGCAACGCTTCCTGGCGCAGTTCCGGATGTGCGTCTGCCAGCAAACGGTCATACGCCGTGGCGTCGCTCCCCGTCTCCAGCAGGTCAAGAAAGAGATCCTTGGCGCTCTTTGCCGTGGGTATCGTCGGACGCGGCGGCTGCATCATGTTTCACCTCGCCCGCGCGTCGAACGCTCGATGATCTGATGCAGACGCGCCCGCGCGAACTCCCAGTCGCGCTTCACCGTGCGATCCGCCAGCCCCAGAATCTCCGCGATCTCACTGATCTGCCGACCGGCGAAGAACCGCAGTCGTACCACCGTCGCAGCCCGTTCATCCTCCGCGGCCAGCGCATCCAGCGCCGCATCCAGCAGCAGCAACTGGTCGGGGTCCGCCTCCTCCGAAGCCTCCAGCACATCCGCGCTGATGGCCACGTTGCGCGGATCACCAGCGCGCTTCATCGCAGCTTTCGCCCGCGCATGGTCGATCAGAATGCGTCGCATCGCCGTCGCCGCGGCGCTGAAGAAGGCATGCCGGTGTCCAAACTGCGCGATGTCGGCTACCGACGCGCGGAACAGTCGCAGGTACGACTCATTCACCAGACCCGTCGCCCCCAGTGTGTGGCTGGAACGCTCCCCGCGCATCTGTGACCGTGCAATGACGCGCAGTTCGTCATACACCATGCTCAGCAGTCGTTCGCGAGCATCCATCGAACCCTCGCCCGCTTGGCGAAGCAGCACCGTCACTTCACCGGGCGCGGGCGCATCGTCGCTGGTCGGGCCTTTCATTGCGCACACTCCCACGCCGCGAAACACTTCTCGCAGCCGGAAATGGTACGGGCAGAGGGCGGTCATCACGTCAGCAAGCGGTTTCGCTGGGTTCCGGGGGACACACTTTCTCTTTCTGCTTTCCGCGACCGACCGCTACCCGGTGTAACCACTCCCCCCGGACCCCGTGCGTCTGATAGCACGCCCCCCCAAGATCTTGCCGGATCGCCCCATACGCCGGTCGGATTTCGTGTAAACTGCTGTTGATGTCTTCATGTCGCCTGTCGTTGCCTTTGCTCCTGCTCTCCCTTGGCGGCGGTCTCACCGCGTTCGCCCAGACGTCCAGCGTTTCGCCGCTCGCGCCACCGACCAATGGTCCGCGCCGGGTTGACCCGACCTGGCTGGCCCTGGTGGATGCCACGGTGCATGTTTCACCCACGCAAACCCTGGATCGCGCGACCGTCGTCGTGCGGGCTGGTCGCATCATCAGCGTGACCGAGGCAAACCCTGGCCCAGATGGCAAACACGGCACGGGCGACGATCTACCCACGCGGCTGCCCATCGGGCCGCGCGTGCTGGATGGCAAGGGGCTGCACGCGTATGCGGGGTTTGTGGATCCGTATATAGAGGTTGACGCGCCCAAGCCCGACCCCAAGCGTGCGGGCGTGCACTGGAATGACGGCGTCACGCCCCAGCGGAGCGCACTGGATGGCGCGGGGCTGAGCGACGGCGCGGCGAAGGAGCTGCGTGATCTGGGGTTCACGTCGGCATGTATCACGCCGCGTGGTGGGGTGTTTCGCGGGCAAAGCGCGCTCGTGAGCACTGCCGCAGCGGACAGCGATCCGAGCATGGCCAGGCCGCCTGTGTATGTGAGCAGCGTGTATCAGAGCGTGGCGATGGAGTTGGGCGGCCGGGCGTAGCCCGACAGTCAGATGGGCGCGATTGCGCTGATTCGGCAGACGTTGAGCGATGCGGACTGGGTTGCGAGCAATGGCGAGGCAGCGGCGGCGGCGATGCAGGCTGGGGATGTGCATGCGCTGGCGGCGCTGGGAAATGGCAACGTGGCGGAGAAGGCGGAAGCGAGTGGCACTTTGCCACTTGTGTTTGACACCGCCGACGAACTTGAAGCGTTGCGTGTTGCGAAGATCGCGCGCGAGTTCAAGCGGTCTTACATGGTTCTGGGGTGCGGCACGGAGTTCGCGCGGCTGGATGCGATTGCGGCAGATCTGAAGACAGACAAGGCTTCGTTGCTGCTGCCCGTGAGCTTTCCCAAGGCTCCGGATGTGTCGAGCATGGAGAAGGCCGAGAGCGTGGAACTGCGCGACATGATGACGTGGGAACAGGCCCCCACGAACGCACGCCGGCTGCACGGCGCGGGCGTGACGTTTGCGTTTACCACCGCGAAACTGCGCGACAAGGGCAACTTTTTGCCCAATATTCGCAAGTTTGTGCGGTACGGGTTGCCCAAGGAGGTCGCGCTGGCGAGCTTGACGACGACGCCTGCGGCTTTGCTGGCGGCGAGCGATCAGATCGGCACGATTGAAGCGGGCAAGCGCGCGAACATCGTGGTGATGAGCGAGGAGCTGTTTGACAAGCAGAGCAAGATGCGCATGCTGCTGGTGGATGGTCAACTGCACCAGATGAACAAGCCCGACGCGGATGTGTCGGGTACGTGGACAGTGTCCGCGAACTTTCCTGATGATGCGGTGCGGACGATTGTGATCAGCAAGGGCAAGCCGGGTGATGGTGACGTGGTCATTACGAAGACCACGCCCGCGAAGCCTGCAGAGGGCGATAAGCCGGAAGTGAAGGAAAGCAAGGTTGAGGCGAAGGCTCGCAAGGTTTCCATCGAAGGCAATCAGCTCACGTACGTGTTTGAGCATGATGAGTTTGGCGACGATGGGCTCGTGAGTTCGTTCATCGTGTTTGATCTTGATGCCACGCCACCGACGTACATCGGTCGCGGCATGCTGCCCGACGGTCGCGAGTTCAGTTTCAGCGGCGAGCGGCAGCCGGACAAACTCACGGGCGTGTGGCCCACGTGGTTCCCGGCGCAGGCGGGGCAGCCGGCGTTTCAGGGTGCGGCGCTGGTGTTTGATGAGAAGAACACGCTGACGGGGCGTGAGCCGTTTGAGAAGGTGAGCCCGGTCAGCGTCAAGAACTTCGCGTGGGATGGAAAGGTCGTGTCGTACGCGCTTGATCTGCCCGAGCAGGCGGGCGGCGAAGTGACGATCACGATGACGCCTGATTTGTCGGCGGATCCGGATGCGGCGCGCGGCGTGGTGAAGAGCAAGAACGGCGAGTTTCACTTTACCAGCGTGCGGCGCGATGCGAATCCGTTCCGCGGCACGTGGCGCGTGAGCAAAGCTGATGGGAAGGATGTGACGGCGGATCGCAAAGAGCAGATTCGCGTGATCATCGGCGAGAAGGACATGCGCGTGACGCGCACGCTGGAGGATGGCACGACGAAGGAAGCCAAGGGCAAGGATGAGAAGTTTGAAGACGGCACGTACGCGTTTACGCACTCGCTGAGCGAGCTGGGCTTTGACTTCCTTGGGAAGGAAGGCAGCAGCAGTGACAAGCTGGTGATTCGCTTTGGCGAAACGCTGAAGGATGACACGATCGAAGGCACGAGCACGTTTAGCGATGGTTCGACGCACACGTATGTGGCGCAGCGCGAGGTGAAAGACCAGAAGAAGGATGAGGACGAGGCACCGACTGACATTCCTGAGAAGTTGGGGCTGCCGTTTGGGCCTTATGCGATGGAGGCGATGCCTGCGCAGGACGATGTGTATCTGTACAACGCGACGGTGTGGACGAATACAGATGAAGGTGTGTTGCAAGGTGCGACGGTCGTGCTTAAGGGAGGCAAGATTGCGGCGGTGTTGAAAGAGACGCCGGAGATCGTCGAGCAAAGTCGCGCGCAGCCCGGTGTTCGCATCATCGACTGCATCGGCAAACACATCACCGCCGGCATCATCGACGCTCACAGCCACACCGGCATCAGCAAGGGCGTGAACGAAGGTGGACAAGCGGTGACGAGCGAAGTGCGCATCGCGGATGTGACCAATCCCGATGATGTGAACTGGTACCGCCAACTCGCGGGCGGCGTGACGAGCGTGCTGAGTTTGCACGGCAGCGCGAACGCCATCGGCGGGCAGAGCCAAACCAACAAGCTGCGCTGGGGTTGTGCGCGGCCCGATGACATGCACTTTGAAGGCGCGATTCCCGGCATCAAGTTCGCGCTGGGCGAGAATCCGCGCAGCGTGAACTGGAACGCGGCGACGGAGCAGTACCCGCGCAGCCGCATGGGCGTGGAGAAGTTGATTCGGGATCGGTTTATGGCGGCGCAGGAGTATGCGAAGGCAAGTGACGAAGTGACGAAGAAGCAAAGTGACGAAGGCCAAGCGAGCGGTGCTGGTTCTGACACTTCGTCACGTGGTCACTCCGTCACCGCGTCACTCCGCAGAGACCTCGAACTCGAAGCCATCGCCGAAATTCTCGCCGATCAGCGGCTGATTCACTGCCACAGTTACCGCCAGGACGAAATCGTCATGCTGACGCAGGTGGCGCGCGACTTCAACATCAAGATCGGCACCTTCCAGCACGTGCTGGAAGGGTACAAAGTCGCCGATTACGTGCGCGACTACAGCGGCGGGGGCAGCGGCTTCAGCGATTGGTGGGCGTTCAAGGTTGAAGTGCAGGATGCGATTCCGGCGGGCTTTCCGCTGATGCACAAGGTGGGCGCGGTTGCGAGCTTTAATAGCGACAGCAACAGCCTCGCGCGGCACTTGAATGTTGAAGCGGGTAAGGCTGTGAAGTACGGGCGCGAAGTGGGCGGCGTGTCTGCTGAAGATGCGTGGAAGTTCGTGACACTCAACCCGGCGAAGCAACTGCGGATTGACAATCGTGTTGGCGCGATCAAGGAAGGCTTTGATGCCGACATCGTGGTGTGGACGGGCGACCCGATGAGCACGTTCAGCAAGGCGGAACGCACGTTCATCGACGGGCGTGAACTCTTCAGTCTGGAACAGGACGCCAAGCACCGCGCGACGATTACCGCTGAGCGGCAGCGGCTGATCGCGAAGCTGCTGGACTACAAGAAGAAGAACCCCGAGAAGGTTGACACCAAGAAGGATGAGCCCGCCAAGCCGGGTGAGTTCAGTGACCAGCAACTCGCCGCGATTCGCGCGAGGCAGCTCGAAATCATGCGCAGCGGCCGCGATCCGTTCTACGCCCCGGGCGTGTGCGGGTGCGGGGTGATGCACTGAGGGAAGGGATGGAGCGAGCAAGCGAGCGAGCGAACGAGGGGGAAGGCAGAAGCACTCAGCGGTGGCACGGGCTTTGAGCCCGTGCAAGAAGAGAACAGCAGGCGACATCCGCAACATTCATCACAACCACATATACACCATGCTCACCTCAACAACACAACTCACAACCTCCGCGTCCCTCCGCCTCCCCTCCGCCTCTCCGCGACCGGCCTTCGCGTTCACGGCATTGCTCGCGTTCGCGGCGGTGACCAACGCGCAGGATCTTGTCGCCAAGGCGCCCAAGCAGGAGAAGATCATCGCCATCACGGGCGCGACGATTCATCCGGTGTCGCAGCCTGTGATTGAGAGCGGCACGCTGGTGTTTGAAGACGGCGTGATCACCGGCGTGTACAGCGAGAATGAATGGCAGGATTGGCTGAGCACCAAGCGGCTCGATACCACCAAGTGGATCATGCTCGATGGCGAAGGCAAGCATGTGTATCCGGGGTTCATCAGTGCGTACACGATGCTGGGCATCAGCGAGATTCAAGCCGTCGCCGCGTCCAACGACCATTCGGAAGTTGGCAACGTCGCGCCTGAAGTGCAGCCGACGATTGCGGTGAACCCGGACTCGACGCTGCTGCCTGTCACGCGGCGTAGCGGCATTCTGCTCGCGGGCGTGCATCCGGTGGGCGGGCTCATTCCCGGGCAGGTGGGCGTCATTCGGCTGGATGGCTGGACGATCGAAGACATGAAGGTCACGACGCGCCGCGGCGAGATGGCGGGGCTGGTGGTCAATTGGCCGCGCGTGCGGCCGGTGCGGGCGTGGTGGATGGATACGCCTGAAGAAGAGCAGATGAAGCGCATTCGCGAGACCCTCGCGACGCTGGACAAGACCTTCGACACCGCCCTTGCGTACGCACGCGAGCGGATGGCAAACCCGGATGCGCCCATTGATCTGCGCTGGGAAGCGATGCGGCCGCTGTTTGCGATGCCGCTGCTGGTGGAGAGTGGTAACGCTGACAAGGCGCTGATCAAGCCTTCGCCCGAGCTTTTCATTGAGGCCAACGACGCGGATCAGATCGCGAGTGCGATCACGTTCTGCGAGAAGCGCAGCCTGCGCTGCGTGATTGTGGGCGGGCGCGAGGCGGACCGTGTCGCGGAGCTCTTCAAGCGGACCGGCGCGATGGTGGTTGTGCGCGGCGTGCAGAACATGCCGCAGCGCGATGACAGCCCGTATGACGATGCGTACACGCTGCCTATGCGGCTGCACGCGGCGGGAATTCCCTTCGCCCTGACGCACAACGACGACACGGCTCACGAACGCAACTTGCCTTACGTGCTGGGCACCGCTGTCGCTCACGGCTTGCCGATGGACGCTGCGATTGAAGCGGTGACGCTGAACGCCGCACGCGTGCTGGGGATTGACAACACGTACGGCTCGCTGGAAGTGGGCAAGTCGGCGACGCTGTTTGTCAGCACGGGCAACGCGTTGGAAGTGACGACGGACTTGACGCACGCGTTTATCGACGGCCGCGAGATTGATCTGCGCAGCAAGCAGACGGAGTTGGCGAAGAAGTATCTGGAGCGGTATCAGCAGACTGGTGATGTGAAGCAGGGGAAGTGACGGAGAGCGGAGAACGGAGAACGGAGAACGGAGAACGGAGAACGGAGAACGGAGAACGGAGAACGGAGAACGGAGCAGATGGCATGCCGCTCTGCGGCACGCGCGTCGCTGCATCGCTCCTTCACTTCGTCACTTCGTTACCACGTTCCCGGCTCACGTCGTCGCGACGGCCGCTGTCGGCTTCACTTCCACGCTCCGTGCGTTCTTCGCGCCGGCCGTCGGCACGCGCTCGGGGACGGGGCGCAGGTTGTGGAACGTGCGGGGGCGGCGGTAGATGGCGATCATGGCTTTGAGGCCGCGGATGAAACCGGCGACGCCCTTCTTGAGTGCATCACCGGTTTCGACGGTGCGCAGTTGCCAGCCGTCGTTGGTCAGCAGGAAGTTGTGGGTGCCGCGGAACCAGCTTGTGGGGCGGCCCGTGGGCACGATGGCGATGTCGGCTTTGCCTGCAAACAGGCCGCGGAGCACGCCCTTGACCATGTCGCTCTTCATGTGGCTGCCCAGGCTGCGGTGGTGCCAGAACAGCCACTCGCTGTTCTTGTTCCAGCCCTTGGGCGGCAGCTTGCCGAGGATTTCGAGCTGTTCGCGCAGGCCGGGCAGGTCGCTACAGCGCAGGGCCATGAGCGGGTGCACGTAGATGCTGGGCTTGCGGCCTTCGCGCTGTTCAAACTTCGCGGCTTCGTCCTTCACGGCGGCGGCGAGATTCGCGTACGGCTGCATCTTGGTGCTTTGGATGATCTTCATCATCCCGCCGGGAATCTCGTGGCCTTCGGTCTTGCATTGGCCCGCGTGTTCGAGGCCCACCAGGTGCAGTTCGGCGAGTTCATCCATGCCGGTAAAGATCTGGCCGATGGCGCGGAGGACATCAACGCCCGCGCGGCGGAAACGGGTCTTGGGGCCAAAGCCGCAGACATCGATGGGGGCGTAGGCGTTGCGGGTGGTGTAGTAGCGCACCCAGGTTTGGAACTTGCGGCTCCAGAGCGGGTGGCCAGCTTTGCTGGTGGGCACGCCGCCGACTTTCATGCCGGTCTTGCGGGTCATTTGCAGACACCACTCCACGTCATCGCCGTGGATGAAGATGTCGGGCATGAGGCCGGTCTTCTTGACGGCGTCGTAGCGCACCAGCGTGCTGCAGGCGGCGAGGTATTCGGCGGGAATGATCTTGCGCTTGTCAACGTCGCCGACCGCCGCGGGCACGAAGAAGCCGTTCTTGGGGTTCATGCGGCCGCCGATTTCGTACGTGGTCTTGGTGACCAGATCGACGAGGGCGGAGCCGAAGGCGCAGTAGTTCTTGTACTTGATGGCGGCCTTGATGAGTTCGCGCAGGCTGCGGCGGGCGACGCGCACGTCGCTGTCGAGCAGCCAGAGGAAGTCGGGCGTGTCGAACTCGCCGGTCAGGCCTTCACCACTCATGACGCGGGCGATGCCAGCGGAGAAGCCGCCTGCGCCGCCGGTGTTCTTGTCGAGGCGGTAGTGCTCGACGCGGCAGTTGGCGGGGATGCTGATGGTGTTGAGTGGCGTGGGGCTGTTGTTGTCAACGAGCACGCTCCAGAGCGTGATGCCGCGGAGGTCGAGGCGGCTGATGTCTTTGAAGAGCTTTTCGAGATCTTCGCGGCGTTGGTAGCCGGGGATGACGACGGCGACGCGCCAGGGTTCGCCGTGGACGCCGCGACGCGTGCGCTGGGGGCCGCTGTCGTGAGCGTGGCCGTTGTGTTGGCCATTCTGCTGGCCTTGAAGGTGGCCGTTCGTGTGCGAAGTACCCGTGTGGCCGTTGCCGTTGAGCATGAAAGAAGTTCCGTAAAGCGTGCGCGACGCGTTCCATGCATCGCGGTGGGGTGGTTGCGGATGGAATCGGGCCGCGCCATGTGGCGCGTGGCGCACGCAAGCCTGTGTCGCCCGATGCGGCCGTCCGGTGGAGGGACTGCCGAAGGCGACTATAGCGAGTGCAAGCGCAATCTTCACGCACCTCACGGGTTCCGAATATTGGCGGAATCTGGCACAACGCACGTACGGATAACTGGTACCATCCTCATAATGGAGTCGCTGCGGCCCCGCATGCGTAACCGCGCGCCGCTCCGATCACCTCGCCCTGCCTGGGAGTTGCCTTCATGCTGATGAGCCTGTCACCCGTCGCCGATTTGTTTGTTCGTTCGATCAAGACGATGCTGGGTGATGCCAAGGCGACGCCCGTGGAAGCGCTGGAGAGCCGCACGCTGCTCGACTCCGCGCCGCTGCCCACGATCTCCATGCTCGAAAGTCCCACCAACACCGTGGTGCGCTTTGAGACCGCACTGGGTGACTTTGATGTGGAGATGTTCAACACGGCGGCTCCCAACACCGTCGCCAACTTCCTGAACTATGTCCGCAGCGGGCGCTACGACCAGACGTTCGTGCAGCGCAGCAACCGCACGACCGACGCAGGCCAGACCGGTGGCATCGGTGTGCTGCAGGCAGGCGGCTTTGCATACAGCCAGGTTGATGGCCTCAGCGCGGTGCCGACCGACAACCCCGTCGCCTTCGAACAGACCGGTCGCCTCAACCAGGCACGCACCATCTCCATGGCGCGCACCAGCAACCCCAACAGCGCTACCAGCCAGTTCTTCCTCAACACCGTCGATAACCCCGCCCTCGACCCGGCCAACAACCGCTTCGCCGTGTTTGGACGCGTGATTCAGGGCTGGAACGTCGTCGAGGCCATCGCCGCGCTGAACCGTGTGAACGCCACCACCGACGCCGCCTTTGCGGGGCCGTTCTCGGGCAACTTCGCCAACGTGCCCGTCACCGCCCAGCACAACACGCAGCAGGGCATTCGCGAGACCTCGCTCGTGATCTTCCAGAACGTGGAGATCATCAAGCCCGCTGAAGTCGCCGGGTTCTTCACGCAGGAACTTGTCACCCCCGAAGGCTTCCGCAGCGAGTTCACGACCGAATCGGTCGACATGTACAACCCCAACAGCGTCGCCACTCGCTATCAGATCATCGCCCGCTACGAAATCGGCGGCAAGGATGACGGCTTCGCCAGCGGCGGACGCGATCAGGTCATCGCCACAGGCGTCATCAACGCCAACAGCAAGGCCCGCGTGCAGATCACCAGCACCTCCAGCGGCTTCAGCGATCTGACCCGTAACGGCGCTTACGCCATCGTCGCCCAGTTCGCCTTTGCCGAAACGGCCACCAACATCCAGCCCGTCGCCGCCGCCATCACGCGTGATGACTTCGGCACCAGCACCAGCGAGGCCTTTGTCAACCCCAGCGCCTTCACCAGCCCCCAACTGCGCGAGTGGACCTTCGCCCGCATCGAGCGCAACCCCGACAGCCTCGAGTTCCTGCTCTTCTACAACCTCTCCGATACCGCCGCCACCGTCACCACCGAGTTCGTGACCCCCAACGGCCTGCGCACCGTCACGCGCGTCATCCCCGCCTACACCCGCGGCGGCATCGGCATCGCCGAACAGGGCTTTGGCGAAGGCCAGCTCGCCGCCCGCGTCACCAGCACGCAGAACATCGTCGCAACCCTCACCGACTGGGACATCTTCCTGCCCAGCGCAACCGTCCCCCGCGTCGCCATTCCCAGCTACATGGTCAACGGCAGCGCAGGTGGCGGCAGCACCGTCGGCAGCGTCTCGCGCGTCGTCCGTCCCGCCTCCGGCAACGGCGTCTCCGAACTCTCCATCTACAACAGCGGAGCCTCTGCTGCCACCGTCAACATCCTCTACAGCGGCCCAACGCCTCTGGGCGCCACCACCGTCACCGTCCAGCCCAACACCCGCGTGACTGTCCCGCTCGACCAGGGTCCCACCGACACCTCCGTCAGCGTCCTCTACGACTCGGGCCTCAATCCCGTCACCGTGCAGTACACCAGCCTGCCCGAAGTCTTCTTCCCCACCCCCGGCCTGCCCAGCTTCCGCGTGGACGGCTTCGCCAATCAGTTTGCAAGAAGCGTGCCCACGGTCGCCACCTTCCCGCAGGGTCTCTTTGAAAGCAGCAGTAACGCCGGTGCAAGCACCGAAGTGCTGTCCATCTTCAATCCCCTGCAGTCAGTCGCCATGACCTACACCGTCGCCTACCGCTTCAGTGACGGCACGTCCATCACCGCCGCCACCGGCACCCTCAACGCCCGCAACGCCATCGACATCACCACCCAGCAACTCAGCAGCGTCGTCGCCAAGATCAACAGCGGCGCCAACTTCCGCCACTACGCCATCGTTGTCACGGGCTCCACCGACCTCGGCAGCGGCGCCAGCGCTTTCGCCGGCATCACCAACCTCACCCGTGTCGACACCCGCACCGCCAAGGCGGTCATGAGCGGCCCCTTCTTCAACGACACCGCCCTCTTCCTCACCAGCACCGCCGTGGTGGGCCAGAACAACTAAGCCCGAGCCGCAGATCGCACTCCTTACACGGGCCCGGGAACTCTTCCCGGGCTCGTTTGCATTTCACACGCAATCACCCGACTCTGGTTCTCACGCCAGTCCTCTCCGCCTCCCGCTAATATCCCCGCTCATGCGTCGTGACTTTCTCGACCCGTCCACGCTCACCGGCGATCCCTTCTGGGCATTCGCCCGCGCCATGCTGCGCTACCGCGGACACATCGCCCTCACGCTCGTCATGACGGTCATCTCCGCACTCACCCTGGGCATCGGCCTCGCCGGCACCCAGCCCGTCCTCAAGGCCATCCTCGGGCAGGGCGGCAATCTTCAGACCCTCGCCCAGAACTTCAACGCTGCGATCGCCAACGCCGCCAAGACCTTCGCTCCCCTCGCTCATCTTTCCCTCTCGCAGGCCACCATCGACAGCCTCCCCAGCGATCCCTTCCGCAGTCTCGTCAACATCATGATCGCGCTGATCGCCCTCACGATCATCGGCGCCGCCGCCACCTTCCTCCACCAGTATCTCTCTCTCACCGTCGTCAACCGCACCGTCACGGCTGTGCGTCGCAAGGCCTACGTCAGCGTGCTGCGCGCCCCGCTCCGCACTGTCATCGCCATGGGTCCCACCGACGCCGTGGCCCGCATCATCAACGACAGTTCGCAACTCGCCAACGGCCTCAACGTCCTGCTCAGCAAGACCCTCATCCAGACCAGCAAAGGCATCGCCGGCTTCGTCGCGGCGTTCTACTTCAACTGGAAAGTCAGCCTCGTCGCCCTCCTCGTCACACCCCTGCTCTACACCATCATCCGCAAACTGGGCAAACGCATCCGCCGCGCCTCCGGCAGCGCGCTCGAAAGCCAGGGCGAACTTCTCGCCCACAGCACCGAAAGCCTCCAGGCCCTCCGCGTCGTCAAGGCGAGCGACGCCGAGGTCTACGAGAGTGGCCGCTTCCACCTCATCAACAAACGCGTGATGCTCGAACTCAACCGCGTCCGCACCGCCCGCGCCATCGCCAGCCCCCTCACCGAAACGCTCACCCTCGTCCTCCTCTGCGCCATGGTGCTCGTGGTCGCCAAGGCCATCCTCACCAAAGGCCTCGATCCCACCGACTTCATCCTCGCCATCGTCTCCCTTGCAGTCGCCGGCGCCGCTTTCAAGCCCCTCACCGCTCTCGTCCACGACATCCAGACCTCCACGCCCGCCGCCGAACGCCTCCGCGAACTCATCCGCCTGCCCCACGAGCCCGGCCACACCAAGGCCGCCCCGCGTCTTGCGCCCCACGCACGCGATATCACGTTCAACCGCGTCACCGTCACCTATCCCGGCCGCACAACGCCCGCCCTCAGCGACGTCAGCCTCACCATTCCCCACGGCTCGCGCGTCGCTTTCGTGGGCCCCAACGGCAGCGGCAAGACCACCGCCCTCTCCCTCATCAATCGCCTCTTCGATCCAGACAGCGGCTCCATCAGCATCGACGGCGTCAACATCGCCAGCGTCCACGTCCGCTCCCTCCGCCGCCAGATCGGCGTCGTCACGCAGGAAACCGTCCTCTTCAAAGGCACCATCCGCGGCAACATCGCCTATGGCGCACTCGGCATGCCGCGCATCATCACCGAGAGCGACATCATCGCAGCCGCCACACAGGCCCGCGCCCACGAGTTCATCTCGCGCCTTCCCCTGGGCTACGACACCCCCGTCGCCGAGCAGGGCCTGAGCCTCTCCGGCGGCCAGCGACAGCGCATCGCCATCGCTCGCGCCATCCTCCGCGATCCTCGCATCCTCATCCTGGACGAAGCCACCAGCATGGTCGACGCCGAGAGCGAATCCGCCATCGCCGCCGCCCTCGCTGAATTTGCCAAAGGCCGCACCACCCTCATCGTCGCCCACCGTCTCAGCACCGTCGTCAACTGCGATCAGATCGTCGTCTTCGACCAGGGAAAAGTCGCCGACATCGGCACCCACGACCAACTCCTCGCCCGCTGCTCCGTCTACCAGCAGTTGGTGAAGTCGCAGTTGATGTAAACGACATACCGCACGCAACCACCGCGCGACCTCTTCCCTTCGCTCCTTCGTGTCTGTGTTGCTTCGGTACTCCGCTCCCACACTATCCTCCCCCATGCATCGCCCCGGCGCCGACCCCGAGAACATGACCGAACTCGACTTCCTCTGCGACTTCTGTGGCAGCACCTGGAAGCCCGATCGCCCCATGGTCGAAGGTCACAAAGGCTCACTCATCTGCGGCGTCTGCCTCACCAGCGCCTACAGGCAGGTCGTTCTCGCCAACGCCGGCATGACCGTCCCCGAACACATCGCCTGTACCCTCTGCCTGCTCAACAAAGCCGGCGACTACTGGCAAAGTGCCGCCCGCGTCCAACTCGTGAACGACGAAGTCTCCATCGACCCCGAACCGGGCAACGTCGCCTGCCGCTGGTGCATCGAACGCAGTGCGACCATGCTCAGCAAAGACGCCGAAAGCGGCTGGAAAAAGCCCGTCACAGGCTGATCTCCGCCCACGCCGCAATTCTGCGATCTCACTAACTTGTTCACTAACTTGCGCACTAACTTCCCTACGCTTCCTCCATGTCCCGCCTCCCCGCCGACAAGCGCCGTGCGCAACTCCTCGACGTAGCCGCTGAACTCTTCGCTCGCGACGGCTATGCCCGCGCCACCACCGCGCAACTCGCCAAGGCCGCCGGCGTCACCGAGCCCATCATCTATCGCCACTTCGAAAGCAAGCGCGATCTCTTCGTCGCCCTCATCGAGCGCACCGCCAAAGACACCCTCGAGCACTGGGAGAGCCGCCTCGCCGCCGCCAAAGACCCCGCCGAGCGCATCGCCCGCCTCACCGAAGAGAACCCCTTCACCACGCCCGGCGGCCGCGTGCCGTACCGCGTCTTCCTGCAGGCAATCACCGAAGTCAACGACGCTCTGATTCACAAAGCCGTCGTTGCTCACATCCGTGAACTGCACAAGTTCCTCGCTCGCGAGATTCTGCAGGCCCAGGAGGAGAAGAAGATCACCAAAGTCTTCTCCGCCGAACTCATGGCCTGGACCCTCATACACATCGGCCTCGGCTACGGCTTTCTCGATGCCATGAACGTGCCCCACCAAGGCAAGGACGAGCACGGCAATCACGTCCAGCCCATGCTCGCACGCGTGCTGACCCGTCGCCATGACTGAACTCGTACGCTCACGCATGAGCAATCTGCACGAGCGCATCTCCACCTTCGAGCGTCAGGCCTCCGCCCTTGCCGCGTGGTCCCAGGGCCTCTCGCGAGACCAATTGCTCGCTGTGCCCGTCGCAGGCACGTGGACAATGCAGACGCTGCTGGTCCACATGCTCGACAGCGATCTGGTCGCGACCCATCGCATGCGTCGCATCGTCGCCGAGGATCTCCCGCTCCTCATCGCCTACGACGAAACCGCCTTCGCCGCCCGCTGTCACTACAACCAGGCCGACATCGCGCAGGTCAGCAGCCTCTTCGCCGCCAATCGCGCCTTCACCGCCGCATGGCTCCGCACGCTCGACCCCGCCGACTTTGCCCGTCAGGGTGTGCACAATCAGCGCGGCAAGATCTCCCTCGACGACATGCTCAACATCTACATCGAGCACGTGACCCACCACGAGCGCTTCGCTCTCGCCAAGCGCGCCGCCCTGCTCCGCTGAGTCGCCGCGTTCATCAGGGCGATGTCTTGAGCGGCGCATCATTCACCGCAGGCTTCGCCTGCGCCGCAGTCGGCGTCTTGCTCCCCGAAGTCACCAGCAGCATGCCGACAATCACCAGCGCCACTCCCGCCAGCCGCATGGGCGTGATGGGGTGCGTCGAGAGTCCCAGCAGCCCCCAGCGATCAATGATCAAGTGCCCGATGATCTGTCCCACCACAATGCACACGAAGTAATTCACGCCGCCGATCTTGGGCACCACAAAAATCGCCGTACACACGTAGAGCGCGCCCAGCGTGCCGCCCAGCCACGCCCACCACGGTGCCGCCGCCACCTGCTTGAGGTTCGGTCCCGTCACATCGCCTCGCAGATACAGCACCGTCACCACCGCCACCACCAGCAATATCCCCACCGCAAAATTGGTGACTCCGCCATACAGCGGACTGCCCGCCGCAGACCCCAGCCGCGCGTTCATCCCCGGCTGCACGCTGCTGATCAGCCCCACGACACCCGCCGCGATGAAGAACCCCGCCAGTGACGCGTTGACATTCATGCACGCAATATACCGCGCATGGCAACTCCCCGCGCGCTCCTCGCGACACGGGGCCACTGACCCTTCTTTGTCTTTGCACTCACACGCTGGGCGCATCAGGCGCCGCAAACGCCATCACGATCTGAAACGTCGGAATCGGATACGCCATCCGCAGTCGATGCACCCGGAACTCATCCGGATGCCGATCAATCTGCGCGCACACCCGTTCCACCATGTCGCGGTAGTGGGGCACTTCATCCACCGCAAACCGCTCCACGCCCGTCACCTGCGTGGGCGTCTCCGAAAACGTCACCCGATCCACATCTCGCAGCGGATCGTTGGGGTTCGCGGGCCCGCGGCTCGCACAGTTGTACACGATCAGTTCCGGCTCACTCCCCGGGAACAGGTCACGGTGGATCAGCGCGTCACACACCAGCATGCGCACCGGCGTGTCAACAAACAGCGAAACCCCGCGCTTGCGCGACTGTTCCGTGCCGTACTTGCGGCTCCCGCGAGCGCTGTGGCTCACCGCCAGCATGTCATACAGCGCGTGCTTGTCCACCCGCTCGCTGATGAACTGGTGAAACAACTGCTTCCCGTTCATCTTCGTCTGCAGTTTCGCGGGTTCACTCGTATAGAACTCATGCAGCGACACCGGGCTCTGCGACAGATCCGGCTCCACCCCCGGCTGGTGATATGGCGGCCCGAACGTGAAGAACACGGGCGTTTCCGGTCGCAGCCGTCGCAGTCCCAGCGCGCCGTGGATCGTCGTGACCGACACCACATCGCTCTCCGTCGCGTGCGGCACGAACATCATGGACGTCAGCCACGTGTTGGCTTCAATCCCCAGCACCTGACGCATCCCCTTGAACACGTCACCGCGGGCCGACACCTCCACGCGCCCCCGCAGCGTCGCCGTTGATGCGCCAATCGCCGCGTGCAGAGCCGCGCGCGTGCCAAAGTGATCAATCAACTGGTGGAACGTGTCAACGGCATGCATTGCCGCATCAACGCGACCCTGCTCCACCCCCGCCTGAGCAGAGGCCCGCAGAAACTCGCGCAGTGACTCCGGACCGGGAATCCGCTCCAGCATCTCGCTGGGCTCGCTCAGCGCGAGCGAACTGAGCATCTTGCTCAGTGTCACGCGACTCAGACCCAGTTGCTGCGACAAAGCCGTCGGAGAAGTCGTGCCGCCCGGCAGCCTCTCCACCACCGCCCGCAACGCCCTCCCCAATTCCTGTGCAGATGCGTCGAGATCCGGCGCGCTCGCGCCTATTGCCGCTTGTTGCATGACTCGCCTTCCCGCTGCCGTCATCCCAAAGACGGACTTACGCCTACACGCAAGTGTAGTCCTGCGGGATAGTTGGCGTCCGTTCGTGCAGGTTTACAGCCGCGCAAAGCCCGGCAGTTCGCCCACCAGCGGCAGGCAGTACTCAATGAACGCACGGCTCACGTTGTTGTGACCTTGCAGGAACTCCTTGGGCATGTGCCGCGTCTTCGCCGCAATCTGCTTCAGTTCCACGAGCTTGTAGTCGCTCGCGTACGCCTCCCCTTGCGTGTTGCCCAGCCACGCGGCGCTGCCGCTGTGCGTGCGCACGATCGCCACGCTCCCGTCGATGTGCCCCTGCAGCGCAAGCTGCGCCGCATACCGCCCCGACCGCCGCGCTTCCATCCGATCGATGATGCTCGCGTCAGGCCAGCACCGCTGAATGTACCCGAACGTGTCCGCACGCACCCGCGGCGGCTTGCCGCCCGCCGGCGTCAGCTTCTCCTTCAGCAGATCTCCCAACTGATCGCCCAGCGCGCCGCTGCCGGACAACTGCACGTTCCCGTGGCTGTCCACCTGCGCGTTCTTGATCAGCTTCGCGCCAATCGGCACATGGTTCTTGTCCTGAATCCCCTCGCTCACCACGATGTGGCAGCGCCCCTTCTTGCTGTAGATCGACTCCACATCCGCGCAGAACTGCTCAGTGTCAAAGGCCACCTCAGGGCAGTAGATCAACTGCGGCCCGTCACTGCTCTCCAGCGGAATCTCATCAAACTGGCGATCACGCCGACGCGCCAGCGCGCTCGCCGCCGTCAGGAACCCCGCATGCCGACCCATCACCACGTTGATCTTGATCCCAGGCAGCGAGATGTTGTCCAGAAAGTCCGCCATGCACGCCATCGCCACAAACCGCGCCGCGCTCGGAAAGCCCGGCGTGTGGTCATTCTCCATCAGGTCGTTGTCCACCGTCTTGGGTACGTGGAAGCACCGCATGTCATAACCCGATGCCTTCGCCTTCTCGCTCACGATCCGGCACGTGTCGCTGCTGTCGTTCCCGCCGATGTAGAAGAAGTACCGGATGTTGTGCTTCTTGCAACTCTCCAGAATCCGATCGCAGTACGCATCATCCGGCTTGTCGCGCGTGCTCCCCAGCCCCGCGCTGGGTGTCAGTGCCAGCAGGTCCAGTTGGTCCTGGTGCATCGTCGTCAGATCAATCAAGTCGCCCTTCGTCAGCCCCTTCACCCCGTGACGCATCCCATAGATGCGATCCACCAGCCCGGCCGCGTGCAGACCCAGCCGCAGTCCTTCAATGACTCCGACCAGCGACTGATTGATGACGGCGGTGGGGCCGCCCGACTGACCGACGATGGCATTGCCGCGAACGAGATCTTTGTTGAGCATGATGCGAGGGCTCGGACGAGTGTGATGTGTGAAAAAGACACAAACACGCATGCCGTAACGGCTTGCGCGCCGCGCGATCATACACGCATCACGCTCGCGCGCACACGTCCTCGCAAAAAAACACCCGCGAAGGGTTGCAGCCCTTCGCGGTTTCTCCCTCCGACATCCAGTTGCCCGGCTCGCAACCGGGGCAAGCACCAGTCGATGTATGACAAACGCACGCGACTGATGCGTGGTTGCCAATGTGGCTCGATTTTCTTCGTTGCTTCACGCCCGCGGACGCCGGAACAGCATGATCGCGACAAAACCCGTCAGCCACAGCGCGACAATCACGCCGGCGATCACAGGCGTGAGTTTCTCCGTCATCGCCAGCACCACCAGCGACGCGCCCACCGACACTGACATCGCGCCAATCGCCGCCGCTCGCGCCTTGCCGCTCATCGGCTCGCGCGATCGCACAAACCGCGCATAAGGCCGGAACAGCCGCGACGTCAGCAGCCGCTCCTCCAGCCACGGGCAACTCCGCACCAGGAAGTACGAGCCCAGCAGCACAAAAACCGTCGTCGGCATCCCCGGCACCACCGCACCCACACCCGCCAGAGCGAAACACACAACGCCCACGCCAGCCATGGCCCAGCGCCACGGCGTGCGAATCACGCTGTGTGGCTGCGCCGGTGCGAGGTTGTCAGCAGGCAGTTGCATGCGTTCTCAGCAAGTGTATTCGAGACCGAAAAGCCCGCCGCCACCAGGTGGGCGGCGACGGGCGAGGGGGAGGGGGGACCTGCAAAGACTGAGATGAGCCCTCACGCGTGCTGCAACTGCCCCGCGTTCTTCATCTCCGTCATCATGGCGTTCACATCAATACCCAGCTTCTGCGCAAGCCGCATGCCGTAATCCATGTCCGCGCGGAAGAAGTGGCACAGCATGCGCATCTGCACTTCCTTGCGAGCCTGACCCAGCCCGCCCGCGATACGACTCGTCAGACGGTCGCGATGAGCGTCATCAAACATCCGGTACAGGTTGCCCGGCTGCGTGTAGTCATCATGATCGACGGTGCTGTCGTAGCGGTCGACGATGATTTCGCCCAGCTTCCACGCCGGATCCGCGAATGCCGCGTCAGGCTTGGGGGCCGTCGCGTGGCTGTTGGGCCAGTAGTTCGGAGCCGCGCCGTAAGCGCCGCTCGTCTGCGCCCCGTCACGGATGTAGTTCATCACCGGGCACCGCGGCTTGTTGACGGGAATCTGATGGTGGTTCACGCCCAGCCGGTGCAGATGCGTGTCCGCGTAGCTCATCAGCCGCGCCTGCAGCATCCGGTCCGGGCTCGGCCCGATCCCCGGCACCAGCGCGCTGGGCTTGAACGCCGCCTGCTCCACTTCCGCGAAGTAGTTCTCAGGGTTGCGGTTCAGTTCCATCACGCCCACTTCAATCAGCGGGTACTCGCCCTGTGGCCACACCTTCGTCAGATCAAACGGATTCCACCGGAACCCGTCCGCCTGCGCCTGCGTCATGATCTGCACGCACACCCGCCACTTCGGAAACTCACCACGCCCAATCGCGCCAAACAGATCGCGCTGATGGCTCTCGCGATCCTCGCCGATCGTCTTCGCGCTCTCCGCATCCGTCATGTTGCGGATGCCCTGCATGCTCTTGAAGTGGAACTTGCACCACACACGCTCGCCCGACGCGTTCGTGAACGAATACGTGTGGCTCCCGAACCCGTGCAGATGCCGGTACGTCGACGGAATCCCCCGATCGCTGAACAGAATCGTGATCTGGTGCAGAGCCTCCGGGCACAGGCTCCAGAAATCCCACTGCATGTCCATGTCCCGCAGATTCGTCTGCGGATTCCGCTTCTGCGTGTGAATGAAGTTCTGAAACTTGTACGGATCACGCACAAAGAACACCGGCGTGTTGTTCCCCACAAGGTCCCAGTTGCCTTCATCCGTGTAGAACTTCACCGCAAACCCGCGCACGTCCCGCTCCGCGTCCGCCGCGCCGCGCTCGCCCGCCACCGTCGAGAACCGCAGGAACACTTCCGTCTTCTTCCCGATCTTCGAGAACAGACTCGCCCGCGTGTGCTTCGTGATGTCCCCCGTCACCGTGAACGTCCCGTACGCCCCGCTCCCCTTCGCATGCACCACGCGCTCAGGAATCCGCTCCCGATTGAAATGCTGCATCTGCTCCAGCAGCGCGACGTCCTGCATCAGCACAGGTCCGCGCGGGCCCGCCGTCAACGCCTGCTGCACCCCGATGGGCGCACCGTTCGCCGTTGTCAGTACCGGGCACTTCCCTGCCGCGCTGTTGCCGTTCGTGTGACTCATCGCATGCTCCTCTGCTTGGTTCATCTATCGCTCCCCAGTTGTAACCGTGGGGGTACGATCAATCAACTCGATTATACCGATCGAACCGATAGGATTTTCCGATGAACCCCCCCGATCTCTCCTTCCACGACCTCCGCGCCGTCATCACCGTCGCCCGCACCCGCCACTTCGGACACGCCGCCGACGAGCTCGGCCTCGCCCAGCCCACACTCTCCGCTCAGGTCCAAAAGGTCGAACGCACCCTCGCCGTCACCTTCTTCGAACGCTCCGCCCGCAAATTCCTCATCACCCCCGCCGGCGAACGCCTCCTCCCACTCCTCCGTGAAATGCTCGCCGCCGCCGAACGCCTCGCCGCCGCCTCCCGACACGACTCCCGCCCCGCGCCACTCCGCCTGGGCGTCATTCCCACCCTGGGGCCTTACCTCATGCCCCACGTCCTCGTGCCACTCGCCAAAAAGTCTCCCCTCTTCACCCTCGACATCACCGAACGTCCCACCGCTACCCTCATCGAGCGCCTCCTCGCCGGAGCCCTCGACGCCGCCATCCTCTCCCTCCCCCTCAAAAACACCTCCCTCGCCGCACTCCCCCTCTTCGACGAAACCTTCTCCCTCATCGCACCTCGCGCCAGCCCCATCGCACGCTGCGCTTGCCTCTCTCCCAGACAACTCGCCGCCTCCGACATGGTCCTCCTCGACGAAGGACACTGCCTCCGCGAACAAGTCGTCTCCGCCTGCAGCCACAAAGGCGGCACACAGCCCAAACTCGTCGCCGCAAGCCTCGAAACCCTCAAATACATGGTTGCCGCTGGCGGCGGATACTCCCTCCTCCCCGCACTCGCCGCCCACATCCCCCCCTCACTCCGCGAACTCGTCGAAGTCCGCCCCTTCGACGATCACCCCGTCATCCGCCGCGTCGCCCTCTGCTACCGCCGCACCCTCTCCAACCCCGCCCCCGTCCTCCAACTCGCCGACTTCATCCGCAAGCACCCCCCGCCCGACGTGAACGTCCTCAGCCACAAAAAGAAATGACTCCGACAGACAACTCCCGGCTCTTCCAGCCGTTTCACAACCCGACCCACCATGATGCAACTGCCCCCAACCCCACACCCGTCATCACGGGACCACCCTCAAAGCCACTTCGGGGATTTGAACCCCGGACCTATGCTTTACGAAAGCATCGCTCTACCGCTGAGCTAAAGTGGCGGCCGTTCTCCTCCAAGGTCGAAACCCTGGGGGCGTAAGTATCGGCAGCCCGATCCCGAATTTCCACTCTTACTCGTCGCTTCCCCGCCTTTGCTCGCGGTCCCACGCCCCGCGTTTACGGTCGTTGTTTGCCCGTTTGGCATCGCCAAGCCCACGCAAGCATCTATAACCCCGTGCGTTCCTCGCCCGCTTCCGTGACTCCCCCTTCCCCATCTCCCCTTCCCTCCGATCCCACAACCGGCTCTCTCGCCCGCTGGCAGGTCCTCGCCGTCCACATGCTCGCAGTCGCCCTCCTCCAGGGCACCGCCAACGCTGTCCTCGGCCTCCTCGCCGTCGTCGCCAAAAAAGAATTCGCCGCTTCCAACCTCCACGTCGTCATCCTCACCAGTTCCTCCACCGTCTTCTTCGTCCTCTCCATCTTCTGGAACGGCCTCTTCGCGCGCACCCGCATCAACCGCTATCTCCTCCTCTACTGGGCCGTCTACTGCCTCCCCCTCGCCTTCGCCGGCTTCGCCCCAAGCATCTGGATCCTCATCGCCCTCCAACTCATCTCCTGCATCGGCGTCGCCGCATATCACCCACCCGCCGGCGACCTCCTCCGCAGCCTCTACCCCGACGCGCAGCGCGGCCGCATTTACTCCTTCGTCTGGGGAGGCTGGATGATCTCCGGCGCGCTCTTCGGCTACATCCTGGGCCAGTGGCTCACCGCCGATGCCCACGCCTTCCGCTACTACATGCCCATCGCCGCCGCCTTGCAACTCCTCGGAGTCCTCCTCCTCATGTGGCTCGGCCGCGCAACCGGCCACTCCCAGCAGCGCGACGCCACCATAGACACCACACCCTGGTCCCTCAAAGACGCCTTCGAGCCCATCACCCACATGCGCGAAGTGCTCAAGGCCGACCCCGTCTTCGCCAAGTACGAAGCCGCCTACATGACCTACGGCGTCGGCTGGATGATCGCCTACGCACTCGTTCCCATCTTCGTCGTCGACAAACTCAACCTCAACTACGAACAGATCGCCGGCAGCACCCAGGTCGCCTATCAGATCGCCATCGTCGCCGCCGCCGTCCCCTTTGGTTACCTCATGGATCGCATCGGAGCCATCCGCAACTGTGCCATCAGTTTCGCGATGCTCACCTTCTACCCCCTCGCCCTCATCTTCACTTCCAGCGAGTACCACCTCCTCCTCGCCAGCATCTGGTTCGGCCTCGCCCACGCCGGCGCATCCGTCGGCTGGATGCTCGGCCCAGTCTCCCTCGCCCCCTCACGCGACAAAGTCGCCCAGTACGTCGGCATCCACGCCACCCTCGTCGGCGTCCGCGGTGCCATCTTCCAAGCCGCCGGCGTCGGCCTCTACACCCTCACCAACTCCTTCACCTGGCCCCTCGTCATCGCCGCCGCCGCATACGCCTGGAGCGCCTGGCAAATGTGGTCCCTCGACAAATCCCGCCGCTGAAACCCTCCACCTACCCGCCGCGCAACACCCTCCCCCTGCCCCAACCGCCCACGCGCCTGGAACCACGCGTGCAGCAAGCGAGTCTCCGAGCAAGCGCACCCCGTCGAAAGCCTCTCTCTCCTCCAACTCGCCCCGAAGGGGCGCGGGCATGGAGCCACGGGTGCAGCGAGTCGCCTCTGCGACTCGCGCAACCCGTGGAACACGCGCACATCGCACCCCCGCCCCGGCAGGGGCGGAGGAATCTCAGTCCCAACCCACACCCCAACCCCACCAACGCCTCCCGGGGAAGGAGGTGCCGGAGGAAGGGGCACCGCCCCGTACTCTGGCATATGCACCGCCCGCCTCACCGCGACATCCCGCACCCCTGCGCCCGGCACGATTCCAGCACCCACACCACACGGCCATCCCCAAAGCCGCAAGCACGCAACACAAAGTCAGTTGCTTCACGAGTCCATGCCACCCACCGCTCGCCCAAAGAGCGTGCGCGGCCAGCCCCTGCTACCGCACCGTTGCACCCGTACTCGCTCGCCTGATACCCTTCTCAGGCGTGTAACGCGGCACGAGCGTTTTCCAAGCGCGCGAGTATCGATGTGACGGGGGCATATATGGGCGATTCGGTCGCAGCACAATCAGCCACATCGCAGCGGATCACATCTTCGACATATACCAAAGGCCCCAAAGCCTTGGTCGCGGTATTCGTACGCGTTCTCGTTCCCGCCGCCATCTTGCTTCTGGTCTGGGGGGCCCCGAAGGCATGGAACGGGCTGCGTTGGATACTCGCGGAGTGGTACGACGCCATCGGTTGGTTCCCCTTGCTGGTCTTCGGTGTGCTTGCGCTTGGTTTGCTCGTTCAGACGATCCGCCGCATCAAGGCGGAGAAACAGTCGGCCGATGGCAAGTCAACCCCGTGGCATCGCGCACTCGCGCCGTGCCTGTCGACCATCGTTCTTGGTGCCGTGTTCAACGGGTCGCTCAACATCGCGTCCAACCAAGTTGATGCGCACTTTCAGGGCCGCAAGGAACACACCGTCAAGATCTACCAGAATCACGACCTCGCCAAGTTGTCGGGCCAGTGCATCCGCCTCGCCATGCTCCGCCACGCCGACCGCATGACCAAAGGCCCCGAACGCGACGCGCTGGAGGACCTCGCCGCCGACGCCCCCGGGGCGTGGCAACAACTCGCCGACGCCAACGACCCCAGAGTGCTCGCTCTGGCCGATGCCAAACTGACGGAGTTCATCCGCGAGCCCAAAGCCAAGGCCCTGCACCAAGACCAATGGCGCGCCTTGCTGGTAGACTGGCGCACCGCCGCTAACGCAACCGTGCTGGGCGACCCGGCACTCAACGCCGCCGCAAAGACTATCGCCGAAGACTTCGGCATCACCCTCCGCGAGGCCCTGAAGGCCGACTTCGAGAAGGACGGCAAAGCCTGGGCCGCGATGCAATTGGACATCGCCCAGCAAATGCTCAACCGCACACCGGTGTCAATGGCCACGGGGAACGACCAGATCAACGCCGCGCTGGCCGACGTGAAAGCCATACTCGCCGATGAAGCCAAAGGCCTGCCCGCCCTGCATCGCACCATCCTCGACGCCCGCCAAGCCCAGGACGAACACGCTCGCACCGTCACGCGGAACTTCGATCAGGTGGTGGGGATGCTCCAGCGGATTCAGGCCGATGTCACGGTCATCAAGGAAGTGACGGCCGAGACCAAGGCCGACGTCAAAGAGGTCAAGGCCGATACCCAAGAGTCTAAGACCGATATCAAACTCATCCAGTTAAGTATGGAGATCAACGACCGCATCAAGCGGATCGAGGTCGATCCCACTCTCGCGCCCGCGCAGCGGCAAGAACTGACCTTGGCCCTGCTCGACCAGAAGCAGGCGTTGCAAGTCCCCGGCCAGCCCGCCGCGCCGGTGCCCGCCGACGTGCAGGCCGCCGTGAAGGACATCTTCAAGGACGCCCCCGATGTTGTTCGCTTCGCCGCCCTCGCCCGCGTGGGGCTGGACAAAGAGGCCGACGAGCTCGCACGCGAGATCGACCGCACCTCCAAGCGACTCTCCCCGGAGGAGAAGTACGAGTTCTTCGTCGCACGCGGCGACCGCTACTGGAACGCGACTGATTTCTGGAACGCCGCGACGTGGTACGCCCAGGCAATGGCTCTCGATGTGAAAGATCCCGCCGTCGTCCACCGCGCGGCCCGCAGCGCCATCCTTGCTCCCGGCAGAGCCACCTACACGCAGGATGTGCAACTGGCCCAGTCGTGGGTCGAGCGGTGCCTCGCCAAACTTGCGAAGCAACCCGACGCGAGCATGATCGACACCGCCCGCCTGCATGCCATCCTGGCGACCACGCTCTCGTACCAAGGCAAGTCCAGCGCCGCCATCGCCCCCGCCCGCGAGGCCCTGCGCTTGCTCGCCAAGGAAAAGGATGCCCCCGCCGGTCAGACCTATGGCGTGTTGATCGATGCCGCCCATGCGTTGCTGTACGCGGGTGCCCGCCCCGAAGCCGCCGCCGCCGCCGACCGGGCCGTGAATGCTCAGCCTTAGTGTGGTTCTCATCGTCGCGTCGATTGACCGCACGCAAGTTGGCGGTGAGGCAGCGGACGCAATCGTCGAAGCCGTGGCGGCCCAAACGAAAACGGCTTCTATGGCCATCAAGATAGCCTATGCCTCGCGGGCCCAGATCCGTCAGTCCCGCGGGCTCCTCAAGGAGGCCGAGGATGATATCGCCGGGAGCATCACCTGGGGCGAGGCCCAGTCCCAACGCGATGAGCGTAGCCTCGCCATCTGGTACGCCTCGCGGGCCAGCATTCGTCAGGACCGCGGGCTCCTTAAGGAGGCCGAGATAGACTTGGCCAAGGCCATCACCTGGGGCGAAGCCCAGTCCCCACGCGATGAACGCGGCCTCGCCATCTACTACGCCTCGTGGGCCAGCATCCGCCAGGACCGCGGGCTGCTCAAGGAGGCCGAGGAGAACATCGGCAAGGCCATCACCTGGGGCGAGGCCCAGTCCCCGCGCGATGAACGCATCCTCGCCATCTGGTACGCCTCGCGGGCCAGAATCCGCCAGAGCCGCGGGCTGCTCATGGAGGCCGAGGAGGACATCGCCAAGGCCATCACGTGGGGCGAAGCCCAGTCCCCACGCGATGAACGCAGCCTCGCTGTTTACTACGCCTCGCGGGCGCGGATTCGGCGGGACCAGAAGCAGTACCCGCAGGCCCTTGCCGACATCGAGCAGTCGCTGGCCACTGCACGAGCCGACCAGCCGATCGACGAGTGGGGCATCGCGGTCTGGTTCGGCGACCGGGCCACGATCCTCGCCGAGATGGACCGTGTGCCCGAAGCCCTCGCCGACATCGCCACGTGCATCGCCTGGCACCGCCAGCACCAGCCCGACAACCAGCGTCGCAAGGCGTTGATCCTCCGCGACCAGGCCCGCATCCTCGCGCAAGCGGGCGCGTGGGAGAAGGCCGCCGCCAGTATCGCCGAGAGCCTGCCCCTGCACGAAGCCGTCTTCGGCACAGATCACGAGTGGACCAAGAAGGCCGGCGTGTGGCAGGCGGCGATTGGGGCGAAGCAGGTGCCGCCGTTGTGGCTGGAAACGAAGTTCTAAGGGCGTTAACTGGCAGGCGGCACGCTCTCACCACCAACCCGATCAACCACCACAGCCCGCCCACCTGCGCGGCCTGCCTGTGTGTCTTTTCGTCCTGCTCCCCACATCGCCCCACCCCACCTCCCCGCCACGGAGCGGCGAGCGTCTGTTGCCAGACGCGCCAGCGTCTGGATCAACACACCAAGTGCCCCTCGCCCCGGCAGGGGCGAGCGACCTGCAACATGCGCGCGCACAAACACGCACATCCACCTTCGTGCGCGCGCCCCTGCAACTTCCGTCCCACGCGCCCCGGCATTTTCCAATTTTTTCTTCTCACGCCTTCACAACCACTTACGCCGCCAACGCACAACCGCGCGCCCGCTTTGTGCGCGCGCAAAGTGACTTTTCGCCTCAGGTATAGAGGGACGCACCGCGCATCTCTCCAGCAGCCACACTGCACCACGGGGCCCGCACATGCTCACCCAACCCGCACTCACCGCACTCACTTCCATCACCTGCATCACCGCCGCCCACCACCTCGCCCACACCGTGCAGCCCGTCTACGCCCAGCCCGATGTGCCCTACCTCACCGACGAGCGCGCCCGCGCCCAGCCCTACATCGACCCGCACCTGGAGTTCATCCCCACCACGCACGAGCACCTCCGCGCCATGTGCGACCAGCACGATTACACGAACGTGCACGATGCAATCACGCCCGCGCATCTGATCAACCTCGACCCCATCGACCTCCGCCGCATCTTCTGGCTCGTCGAGTTAAACGGCGACCTCCGCGAACTCTGCCGCGTCGATCGCTCCATCACCTACAACGAACTCCTCCACTGGG
>VYMG01000050.1_pt1 | contig 72727 bp, 53 predicted proteins | sample 5115261 | NCBI WGS metagenome assembly VYMG01 (sample SAMN12291781, study PRJNA351875) | freshwater metagenome | isolation source: freshwater lake | place: USA: Michigan, Wintergreen Lake | collected 2013-08-08
CACGCTCGACACCGACACCTTCAACCTCTGGGTGGGTGACAACGGCGGCTATGCCATCGGCAACTTCCAATCCGGCATAGATCGCAAGCCCTTCAAGTGGACACAGGCAGATGGATGGCAGCAGATCGGCGGCCCAAGTCTGCTGGTCACGCGCGTGCGCGACGTGACCCCCGACGGCAACGCCATGATCGGTCTCGCCCAAGATTTCAACGATGGATTCCATTACCTGTATCGCGAAGGCCAAGGCTTCACGAACCTTGGTACCTTGCAAGCTTCGGGACTCAACGACGACGGAACGAGGGTCGTGGGTTCGCGCACGTTCGGTCCCACCGTCGCCACAGTTGCCGTCGTGTGGAACAACGGCGTACAGACCGACCTGCCCACACCCGCAGGGTTCGCGAGCGCAACATTCGTCTGGACCCCCGACCGCGGCACGCGCACCATCACCGACTTCGCCGCCGAATACGGAATCGTCTTCCCGGCGCACGTTCAGATTTCAAACATCGCGATCTCCAGCGACGGACGCACCATCGCTGGCTCGGTCGGTGCCGCCAACTTCGCGAACACATTCGCGCTGACAATTCCTTCGCCTTCCACGGCGATTATCGCTGGTGTCGCCTTGTTCACAGCAAACCGCCGCCGCCGCTAAGTCTCCTCCGCGGCAAGCGGCACGCCCTCACCACCAACCTGATCAACCACCACAGCCCGCCCGCCTCCGCGGCCTGCCGGTGTGTCCTTTCGTCCTGCTTCCCGCGTCGCCCCACCACACCTCCGCGCCGCAGAGCGGCGAGCGTCTGTTGCCAGTCGCGCCAGCGTCTGGATCAGCACACCAAACCCCCTCGCCCCGGCAGGGGCGAGCGACCTGCAACAAGCGCGCGCACAAACACGCACATCCACCTTCGTGCGCGCGCCCCTGCAACTTCCGCCCCACACGCACCGGTATCTTCCAACTTTTTCTTCTCCCGCTCTTCCAACCACTTACACCCCAAACCCCCTCGCCCACGACCACTTTGTGCGCGCGCAACCTGCCCTTTGCCTGTCTAGATAGAGGAGGTCACATGTCGCTCCCATCGTCGTTCCGCCCCGCCGCCCTCACCGACGCATACCTCGCCTGCGTCCAGCCCGATGACATTCCGCGCATCCTGCGCTACTTCGAACTCGAGCGCGACCTCATCGCCCTCGCCCACGCCTTCCGTCTCACGCTTGGCGAAGTCACATGTGGGCCGCGCGGCCCGAAATCCAGATGTGCCTCAACGTCCCACCCGCACCCCCACCCGCACCCCCACCAGCACCCGCGCCCTCACACCGCGATGGCGCGCTCGACGTGCTCCACACGCTTCACCTGCGGCCGTCCCCCAACCACCTCAAACTCAATCGCGATCACATCAATCCGCACCCCCGTCCGCGTCCACGAGTTCGCCCGCTGCAGGTGCCGCGCGATCGCACGCAGCCGATCGCGCTTCTCCTGCGTGATCGCCGCGAGCGGCGACGTCGCATTGCTCCGCGCCGGCCCATCCGCCTTGCGCACGCGCGACTTCACTTCAATCACCGCATGCTCCGCCCCGCCAGGCGCATCCGCGATGATGTCGGCTTCCCCCTTGGGCGTGCGCGCATTGCGATGCCGGATCGTCCACCCCTTCTCGCGCAGCACCCGGCACGCCGCGTCCTCACCCAGCCGACCGATGTGATCCGTGCTCCCAAGCCGCGGCCGCAGCCACCGCTTGAGTCGCACCAGCCACGTATCGCCCAGAGGAATCGCCACGCCCCGCCTCACCCTCTCTTCACCGCGCCCCGCGCCTCACCGCGCCGGCCGCGCAGGCTGGTACCGCTTCTCCGCCACCTCCATCAGCGCATCCACCATGTCACTGACGTCGCTGATGCTCGCCCGCTCGCGCAGTGTCGCGATGTAGCGCCGCCGCTGCGTTTCCGCACGTTCGCTCCGCACGCGATCTTCCACTTCCAACTGTGCGTCATACAGCGAGCGCTTGCGATCCTCCACGCTCTCCAGGTGCAGCCACAGCATCGCCGGCCCGTCTTCAATCGGTCCCACCGTCTCACCCACCGTGATGGTCCGCGCCACCGCGTTGAGTTTCTCCGTCGCGAACAGGTCCAGTTTCGCCGGATCATCACTCAGATCGCGCGGCTCCAGGCCGCCCTTGTCGCGCTTGTTCAGATTGAACCGGCTCTCGGCCGCCACCGCGAAACTCGGCGCTTCCGCCAACTCCTTCGTGAACCCTTCCACCGCCGCCGCATTGTCCTTCGCCACGACCGCCAGCCGGAATGTCGCCAACGGCGGCCGATTGAACTCATCAAACAACTGGAAATACCGCTGACGGATATCCCGCTCGCCCACGTTCACGCGGCGATACACGCGGTCAATCAACTGCGACCGCACCCGTCAATCGTCAGCCCCTTGGTCTCTTCCAGATTCCGCTCCAGTTGCGCGCGGCTGCCGCCCTGCTCGCGCTGCAGATCGCGCTGCAGTCCTTCAATGAACGAGAACAGCCCTTGCTGCTGCTCCGTCGAAAGGTTGCCCAGCGCTTCCGCACGCAGAAGTTCGTCCTCGATGAACGCATCAATCCACCGCGTGATCGCCGAGCGAACTTCCACCCGCCAGCGTTCCGGCGGCATGCGCTTGGCCTCCGCGGCGATGCGCGCGCCCATCGCTTCCTGCGTCAGCGTCCCGCGATCAAACACCGCCGACGCGAAGATCGGCTTCCCGTTCACATCACCAACCTTGGCGTCAATCAGCGTCGCGCCGCCCACCGGCGTCGCATTCATGTCCCCCGGCGTGGCGACCGCCGTCGCATCGCTCAGTCCCTCGCTCGCCGCCACCGGACCGGTCACCTCGCTGCTCGCCAGCGTGAATCCCCCCGCCCGCGACACCTGCGCGGCCTCCGTGGGCTTGGGAGCCGGCGCGATCGTCCCCGCCGCCTGCGGATTCACGAAATCGCCAGGCTGCAGCGTCTGCCCGCCCGAGCGCGTCCCGCTTGTCCCGCACGCGCTCAGCAGCGCAGTCAGCGACAGAAACATGCCCGCGCGGCAGGCCGCGAGTGCGGCATTCGTTCGTCCGCACCTGATCAGGCCCGCTACACTGGAGTCAGCAGTCGTGTTTCGCACGTTCGTCCTCTTGTTCGGCTTCTTGTCTCATGTCAGGGCCGCGATGAACGGAACGACCGCCAGAGTCGCACCAACCAACGCGAGGAGCTTCCATGCCCCCGGCCGATGAACCCAAGATCATAATCGATTCCGACTGGAAGGCGCAGGCTCAGGCCGAAAAGGAAAAACTCGCCGCCAGCAAGCCCAAGCCCGCCCCCAAACTCGCTCCTGAGTCCGTCGGCACCCCCGAACAAGCCGGCGAAGAAGATGAACGCACCCGCTTTGATGATCTGGTCGCCCTCCTGGCCAGCCAGGCTCTCGCATATATGGGCTACGTCCCCGACCCCCGCACCGGGCAGGCGATGGTCAGCCTCGAATACGCCAAGTTGCACATCGACATGCTCGGCGTGCTCGAAGAAAAGACCAAAGGCAACCTCAGCGAGGCCGAGCAGGCCGCGCTCACGCGCACCGCTTCGGAACTGCGCATGGCCTTTGTGGAATTGAGCAAGGCGGTCGCCCAGGCCGTGGCCGAAGGCCGCATCAAGCCCCGCAGCGCAGGCGGCGGAACTGGCGGGATTGTGACGCCCGGAGCGGGCGGCGGACCGAAGATTGATTTCGGTTCAACGTGATCGGGACGACAAGCGTGAGTGGGGCGACTGCGGGGTTTGGTCAGAAGGTTGATGTGACTTTTGTCGAAAGGCGAGAATCGCGTGGCTGAGAACACGACACCGCAGAAGGAACCGGGTTTTCTTGACAAGCATCACTTCCTGCTTCGCCGGCTGCACAGCCTGACGGGCATCGTGCCCATTGGCGTGTTCCTGATCGCCCACCTGGTGACCAACTCGTCGCTGGTGTGGGGCAAGTGGGGCTTGCGCGGCGAGATGCCCGAGACCACCCTGCAGGAAGGCGGCTGGGCGTACTTCTGGAAGGAAGTCCGCTGGATCAACCAGCAGGTCCCGCACCTGCTGCTGATTGAGATCGCCTTGTGGGGCGCCATCGCGTTCCACAGCATTCTGGGCGTGTACTACGCGCGCAGCGGCAAGAGCAACACAGCGGCCTACGCGTACCAGGACAACTGGCGCTACAAGTGGCAGCGCCTGAGCGGGTACGTGGGCATTCTGTTCATCTTCTATCACGTCGCCACACTCCGCTGGGGCTGGACATTCCTCATTCCGCCATTTGACGGCAGCGTGAAGTGGTCTCACGAGGAATCGGTCAGTTCGCTGGCGGCCGCACTGCGCGGTGGTTATGGCGACGTGACCGTCTGGGGCGTGCTGGTGAGCCTGCTCTACTTCAGCGGCATCACGCTGCTGGTCTTCCACTTCGCCAACGGCCTGTGGACGGCGGCGATCACCTGGGGATTGACGATCTCTCGCAAGGCGCAGCAGCGCTGGGGCGTGGCGTGCGCCGGTCTTGGCGCCGGACTGATGGTGCTGGCGTGGAGCTCGCTCATCGCGGCGGTGCTGACCAATCCCAATGACGCGAGGAAGCTGGAACAGAAACTGCTGGAGAAGGTTGAGGTCGTCACGCCGGCTGAACCGGGGAAACTGACGGCTGAGGCCGCAGATAACGCCCGGTGAAACGCTGGATATGTGCGTGAGGTCGCATTGCGACAAATCACGCGTGGTGTGAGCGACGAAACAGACTTCGGACAAGATCATCTCTGAACGCATCTGAACGGGCCAGAGCCCGGAGCAACGACTATGGCGACGCAACGAGTAATTGTGGTGGGCGGCGGATTGGCGGGTCTTGCAGCGAGCGTGCGCATCGCGGAAGCGGGCGTGCAGGTTGACCTGTTCAGCATGGTGCCCGTGAAGCGCAGCCACAGCGTGTGCGCGCAAGGCGGCATCAACGCGTGCAACGAAGTCGCTCGCCAGCAGGGCTACAGCGAGTACGAGCACTTTGATGAGACCATCTACGGCGGCGACTTCCTGGCCGATCAGCACCCCGTGCTGGAGATGGCCAACTGGGCCCCGAAGATCATCGACTTGCTGGACCGCATGGGCGTGCCGTTCAACCGCACGAGCGAAGGCTACCGCGACCTGCGCCTCTTCGGCGGTTCGCTCTTTAAGCGCACGCACTTTGCCGGCGCGACGACGGGCCAGCAGTTGCTCTACGCCCTTGATGAGCAGACGCGTCGCTACGAGTCCGAAGGCAAGGTCAATAAGTATGAGTTCTGGGAGTTCCTGTGGCCCGTGCTGAGCGATGGTCGCTGCGTGGGCATTGTGGCGCAGGACATGCGGACGATGCAGATTCGCGCCTTCCGCGCTGATGCCGTGGTGATGGCGACCGGCGGCTGCGGACTGGTGTACGGCAAGAGCACCAACAGCGTGGTGTGCACGGGCGCTGCGGCGGCTCGCTGCTATCAGGCGGGCGCGTGGTACGGCAATCCTGAAATGATCCAGGTGCACCCGACGGCGATTCCGGGTGCGGACAAGTTGCGCCTTATGAGCGAAAGCGCACGCGGCGAAGGTGGGCGCGTGTGGGTGCCTGGCATCAAGCGCGACGACGGCACGTGGGGCCCGCACCCGCGCAGCGGCGCTGACCCCAAGACGATTCCGACCAATGAGCGGTACTACTTCCTTGAAGAGCGGTACCCGGCGTACGGCAACATCGTGCCGCGTGACATCGCGACGCGCGAGATCTTTGACATCTGCGTGAACAGCGGCATGGGCGTGAACAACGAGAACCAGGTGTACCTGGACCTCACGCACCGCGATCCGGAGTATCTGGCGAAGAAGCTGGGCGGCATTCTGGACATCTACGAGAAGTTCGTGGGTGATGACCCCAAGTTCACGCCCATGAAGATCTTCCCGGCGGTGCACTACAGCATGGGCGGTCTGTGGACACAGTTCAGCAAGGGCAGTTACAACCCCAGCGAGCCGCGTGACAAGCACAAGAGCGGCAGCCGGGCGCCGCTCAACGCCGAGATCGGTCAGGGCATGGAGTACGGCTCGCCCATCAACTCGATGACGAACATCAAGGGCCTGTACGCGTTCGGCGAAGTGAACTTCGCGTATCACGGCGCGAATCGCCTTGGTGCGAACGCGCTGCTGAGCTGTCTGTTTGACGGCCTGTGCTGCGGCGTAAGTGTGGTGAACTATGTTCGCAACGATGACATCGCGAGCAAGCAGCCTGCGGAGATGCTGACCAGCAGCGCGTATGACGGCGTGGTGGAGCAGGAGCAGGCGAAGGTGAAGGCGCTAACCGACACCGTGGGACGCGGTGAAGCGGGTCCGGCGACGAATCCGTACATCATTCACAAGGAACTGGGCAACGAGATGACGGCGGCGTGCACCGTCGTGAAGAGCGCGGCGCGGCTTGAGCAGTGCCGGAACAAGATCGCGGAACTGCGCGAGCGTTTCAGCCGGGTGCGGCTGGGTGACGCGGCGGCGTGGACGAATCAGACGCTCAGTTACACGCGCGCGGTGGGTGACATGCTGCTGGTCTCGGAAGCGATCTGCATGGGCAGCATCGAACGCAAGGAAAGCCGCGGCGCGCACTACCGCACGGACTACCCGACGCGCGATGACAGCAACTACATGAAGAGCACCGTGGCGAAGTTTGTGAAGCCGACCAAGAGCACGCAGATCGAACTCGTGGAGATTGACGCCAGCCTGATTCGTCCGACGGCACGCACCTACGGGAAGAAAGACCCGGCGGGTGCGGGCGCGGCAGGGGCGAAGAAGGTGGCGAGTCCGGAAGGCATCTGAGACAAGCACGGCCCACGGACCATGCAGAGGTCCTGTGGGTGATTGGCGGACATCGGCCTGCGGCAGGTCAGCAGTTCAGGTATCACCCGCTGTATCGCTCAGGCGAACAGCGTCCATTGCGAGGTACACACCATGATTTCATCCTTCACCAACGAACCCGCCAACGCCGCCGCTGTGGCGCAGCGCATGGCCAACCGCAAGATCGCCAAGGCCGGTCGCACGATTCGCGTACGTGTCAAGCGGTGCGATGGGCCGGGCAAGGCCAGCCGGTGGGAGACGTTCAACGTGACGACGGAGCGCGGGATGAACATCATCAGCGTGCTTCAGCAGATTGCGGCGAACCCCACGACGGTGGAGGGGAAGGCGACCACGCCCGTGGTGTGGGACAGCGGGTGTCTGGAGGAAGTGTGCGGGGCGTGCACGATGGTCATCAATGGGAAGGTGCGGCAGAGCTGTTCGTGCCTTGTGGATGACTACGCGCCGGGTGAAGGGGATGAGATCTCGCTGGAGCCGATGAGCAAGTTCCCGATCATCCGCGACCTGTGGGTGGATCGTGAGCGGCTGTTCCACAACCTCAAGCGCGTGAAGGCCTGGGTGCCGATTGATGGCACGTACAGCCTGGGCGCGGGGCCGCGCGAGACGCCTGAGAAGCAGGAGACGCGGTATGCACTCAGTGAGTGCATGAGCTGTGGCTGCTGCCTGGAGGCGTGCCCGCAGTTCAACCTGGAGCCCGACCGCGAGAAGTGGGACACGAGTTTCATCGGTGCGCACGCCATCAGTCAGGCGCGGCTGTTCAATGAGCACGAGACTGGCAAGCAGTTGAAGGCGGAACGGCTGGAAGTGCTGATGGGCGCGGGCGGCGTGAATGACTGCGGCAACGCGCAGAACTGCGTGAAGGTGTGCCCCAAGCACATTCCGCTGACAGAGAGCATCGCGGCGATCGGTCGCGCGGTGACGATCCAGAGCGTGGTGAAGTTCTTCAAGGGCGATTGATGACCCGTGGGAGCGACGCCGCGAGGCGTTTGGCTTCGGCGCGGACCTGCGCCTTGAGGGATGCGTCAGCGGCGGGCATCCAAGGCGATGCTGTGGGACGCAGCATCTGATTACAGAACCACAGGCCGCAGCGACGTTGGCCGGGGTAACGCGAAGCGATCATCGCTCCAGCGCTCGCGAGCACGGCATCGCGCAGGCGCTGCTGATCGCGCGGCGAGATTGCCGCTGCTGCGACGTTCAAGAACTGCATTGGGGCGTAGGCTCGCGACTTGAGCGGCGTGAGGTCTGGCAGGCTCGCGAGAACGGCATCGACGATCTGTTCCACCGCACGGGGGCGCCCGCGAGCGCCAGCGGCTTGTGCAACCCATGCAAGGACCGCAACGCGGTCGTAGGGTTCCTTGTCGCTCTGGGCATCGTGGCGTGCAGTTGTGATGAGGTCGTCAACCTCGCTGTCGGGGGCGTGCATGATCACTTCGGCGAGAGACTGGACGCGGTACGACGTCACCGAAATGTTTTTGGCAAGTCTGAGGCCTTCGCGCCAGTTGCTTCGAGCGGCGATCCGGGCGGCGCTGCGTTGCTGGGAGGCTCGGGACTCTGGTGAGCTCACGGTGGGCGATGTTATCGCAATGTCGTCACGGCGTCCCCCCGCATATGCGGCGCATCCAGCAGTGGCGCATGTGGGAAACGCGGGCGGCGGGTCACGGGGGTTTGCTGACGGGTCGATGGTTTCTTGCGCATGGAACGCACGAATCTTCGCGACAAAGTCCGGGAACTGTCTGGTTCGCTCACGTGTCCGCGGGGTCGGCAATGGCCGACGGATGCTGTGGGCAAGGCCGGGTTTGGCGCAGCGTCGCTTGCGCTGCGCGGGGGTCTGCATGCCGTGAAGCGGCTGCGCGAGTTGGGCCTGGAACTGGGCCTGATGAGCGGCGGCATGAGCGAAGAGGAATGGGTGTGTGACGTTTTGGCGCGGTATGGCTGGCCGACGCGGGCACCGCAGATTGCGCTGCTGGACGCTGGTGCGTGGTCGGTGGAACTGTGCCGGACCGAGGGCGTGCTGTGGCCTGATTGGTACGTGCTTTCACGCGGGGATGGGATGCCCGGCGTGCTGGATGCGAGCGTGACGTGCTCGCGGCACAACGATCTGCAGATCACGCTGCCTGAGCGCAGCGGGAAGGATGCTGCGTGGTTTGACTGGGCGTATGAGCGGCCTCTGTGCTTCTCGAGCGTGTTTCCGGTGCGGATGGACTGCTCTCGCGTGACGCTGGCGACGGGTGAAGTGGGGTATCAGCCGCTGCTGAAGCTGGCGCGACTGGTGCTGGACTTTGCATGCGTGACGGCGCGGCATCCGGCGCGGACGACGACGCGCGACCGGATAGACGGGCGGACGCTCTCGTGGGCGATGGTGAATGAACACAAACTGGGCGGCAGCGGAGATCCGCTGGCGCTTATCGCGCGGGCGATGGTCGAGCAGGTGAAGCTGCTTGACGATGCCGCGAGCCAGACGGGTGCGGCCAAGGTGGCGGCGCGCGTGCTTGGGGCGTGGGCGAGCATGGCGGATGAGGCCGATGCGACGCTGCGGCGCGATTGCGGTGAGACTTCCCTGGAACTGCTTGGCGGGGATGTCGAGGCGATGCTGCGCACGGCGAGCATTCGGCTGGCGGACAGCGACGATGACGCTGCGCTTGGGCTGCTTGAACAAGCGGCGACGCAATTGCAGTCTCGCGAGCTTGTGTCGCCGACGGATCAGATCAACTTTGTGCTGAGTGAGCTGTACACCGAGCCTGGTTCGCCGCTTGCGGTGGGACGGGCGGCTGCGGGAGTTGTGCTGGTCGGGGCGCGCGTGCCCAAGGAGCAGTTGCCGTACTTCCGCGATGACATTCTGGATGAAGTGGAGCATGCGGGCTCGCTGGTGGGTCTGGACCAGCACAAGGCGATGGTGCTGGAAGCGTTCCGCATGCTGGAAGCGGTGAAGGGGCTGCGTCCGACGAAGGGCCCGAAGCTGCGGCTGGTGGGTCAGAAGAAGGGCAAGGCCGGCAAGCGCGGCGCGGAGAGCAAGAGCGACACGAACACGAAAGTGGCTCGTGCGGGGAAGGTCGCGGCGGGCAAGGCGGCGAAGACCGCGACGCGCGGCAAGAAGAAGCCCGCGAAGAAGTCGGCGGTGGTGGGGCGTATCGCTCCGCAGCCGGTGAAGGCTCGCAAGCGGGCGGCGTGAGCGGCGGTCAGCCGTTGATGTCGAGCGTGGGACGGCGGACGTGGCGGACGGAGCCTTGGGGGCTGTACTCGCCAGAGTCATTCTGCTGGTGGTCTTGGCGCGCGTCCTGCTGGTCGTTGCTGGTGAGGGGTTTGATGGCCCCGGCGGCTTCGATGGATTCTGCACCAACGATGACTTCGTCCTCGCCGCGGGCGGGACGGGTGGATTTGGTGTCGCGTGTGCGAGCGGCGGGCGAGGCGACGGCGCGGGCGACGCCTTGCGCGCCTGCCAGAGCCTGAGCGATGGAAGAGATGATCCCCGCCATATGCGTGGTTTCGGCACAGGGCGGGGAGGTGGCTTGAAAATGCGAGGCGGAAAACGCTCGGGGACGCGTGGGGGACTGATCAGGCGCCGAGGATGTTCACGCCGCAGTCGACGTAGAGGACTTCGCCCGTCATGCCGCTGCTGAGGTCGCTGACGAGGAAGGCTGCGGTTTTGCCGACGTCTTCACCTTCGACGTTGCGGCGGAGGGGGGCGCGCTTGGGGACTTCCTCTTCCATCTTGCTGGTGCCGCCAACTGCGCTGCTGGCGAGGGTGCGGAGGTAGCCGCCCGAGATGATGTTGACGCGGATCTTGTCCTGACCGAGTTCGCTGGCGAGGTAGCGGCCTGTGCACTCGAGGGCGGCTTTGGCGACACCCATGACGTTGTAGCCGCTGACGACTTTTTCCGCGCCGTAGTAGCTCATGGCGAGGATGCTGGCGTTGCCTGACTTGGCGAGGTAGGGGTGAGCGCCACGGGCGAGGCCCAGCAGCGTGTAGGACGAGATGTCGATGGCGCTGAGGTACTGCTGGCGGCTGGTGGTGATGAACTTGCCGGGCTGGAGGAGGTCGCGGTCGGCGAAGGCGATGGAGTGGATGAGGAAGTCCATCTTGCCGAAGTCGCGGCCGTACTGCTCCATGGTGACGGCGATGTCTTCGTCCTTGGCGGCGTCCATAGGCTTGAGCCAGGCGTTTTCCTGTCCGAGTTCCTTGAGTGCGCGGCTGGTGCGGTGGGCGTTGCGATCTCCCGGGAGGTGGGTGAAGGCGCAGGTGGCACCGTGCTGGAGGAGGGACTGGGCGATGTACCAGGCGTAGCTGCGTTCGTTGGCGATTCCGACGATGAGGCCTGTCTTGCCGGCAAGTAGGGACATGAGGAACTCCTGCAAACGACCGCGCGAGCGGCGGCGTAGTTGGCATATTAGTGCGGTCGGGCGGAGAGAGCGCACGCCGTCGGAAAACCCGGTGTTTGCGGAGCGATGACGCTTGATTTCGCGGGGGAAAATGCCGCTATCGTTTTCCATGACGCATGTGAATGTGAACGGGCTTTCGTTGCCGGCGCTGTATGAGAAGTTGAATGGTCAGGGGCTTGTGCAGCGGCTCCTTGAGCTTGCGTGGGTGGAAGATGTGGGGAGCGAGATTGAGGGCGGGCCCGATGAGGGGCTGGGGGCGCACTATCCGGGCGATATCACGTCGGACGCGTGCATTGACATTGAGCAGACGGGGTCGGCTGTGGTGCGGGCGCGGAAGGGGGGCGTGGTCGCGGGGCTGGCGGTGGTACCGGATTTGATTGATTTGTTCTGCAGTGATGTGCGGTGGCAGATGCATGTGCAGGACGGGTCCAAGGTTCAAGCCGGTGAGGCGCTGCTCTCGCTGGAGGGCAATGCAATTGAACTGCTGCGCGTGGAGCGGACGATGCTGAACATCGTGGGGCGTTTGAGCGGGATCGCGACGCTGACGGACATGTACAAGCAGGCGATGCTGCGCGGCGGGGCGACGCGGGCGCGGCTGTACGACACTCGCAAGACGACGCCGGGGCTGCGGGTGCTGGAGAAGTACGCGGTGCGGTGCGGGGGTGGATATTGCCATCGCATCGGGCTGTGGGATGCGATGCTGATCAAGGACAATCACCTTGCGGGTGTGGGTGTGGGTGAGTTGGCGGGGTTTGTGGGCAAGGCAGTGCAGCGCGGGCGGGAGTTGGCGGGGCTGGGACTGAGTTTCGTGCAGGTGGAGGTTGACTCTCTGGAGCAATTGGCGGCGCTGTGCACGTTGCCTGCGGGGACGGTGGACATCGTGCTGCTGGACAACATGACGCCCGCGCAACTGCGGGAAGCGGCGGGGATGCGCGATGCGAGGGCTTCGGGACTGGAACTGGAGGCGAGCGGCGGGGTGAATCTGGAAACGATCGGGCAGATCGCGGGGACGGGGGTGGATCGCATCAGCGTTGGTGCGCTGACGCATAGCGCGACGCAACTGGACGTGGGGCTGGACTTCGCATGAGTGATCTGAAGCGCGAGAGGCTGCTGCTTGGGGAGTCTGCGGCGATGGCCGCGGGAGCATGGCCTCGCGGGGCGCTGGTGGATCGTGTTGTGCTGCTGGAGGAGGCGGGCAGCACACAGGATGAGGCCAAGGCGAGGTGTGAGGGGCGCGGCGGGCTGATGGTGATGGCGATGTCGCAGACCGCAGGGCGGGGGCGGCTGGGGCGGGCGTGGCGGCACGCGGCGGGGAAGGGTGTGGCGGCGACGTTTGTGTTGGATGCGTCGGGGTGGGATGCGAGTGAGGTTGCGCTGCGGGCGGGTGTGGCGGCGCTGGCGACGACGCGGCGGTTTGCGGGAGCGGCGATGGGGATTCGGTGGCCCAATGACGTGGTGCTGCGGAGCGACGTACGGCGGAAACTGGCGGGTGTGCTGGTCGAGCGGCAGGGGAACCTGTTCTTTGTGGGCGTCGGGCTCAATGTGATGCATGAGACGACGGACTGGGAGGAGGGGCTGCGTGAGCGAGCGACGTCGTTGCGGTTGCTGGGGGCGCAGGCGACGGTGTTTGAGGCAGCACGCGAACTGGTTGGGCAGTGGACGCGTGTGTTTGCGATGTCACGCGATGAGACGCTGGCGATGTGGCGCGAGGCAGACGCGCTGGCGGGCACGGTGCAGACGTTTGAGCACGACGGTCGGCGTGTGCGCGGTGTGGTGGAGGGGATTGAGCCGACGAGTGAGATCCTCGTACGGACGGCGGACGGCGAGCGCGTGCGGCTGCCGGCGCTGACGACTTCGATGGTGCATGAAGCGGATTAAGGCAGGCGCGTGCCGGTGGGAAAGACGCCGGGGAGTTTGTCGTCGCCTTCGCCGCGGGTGAGGCTGCGGGCGAGGAGGCTGCCGCCGACGAAGCAGCCCTTCCAGCTTTGGCCGAGGCCGCCGAAGAGTTCTTCACGGTCGCCGCGGCTTCGGATGACGTTGTTGCCGAACTTGAAGGCGCGGACTTCGGACTGGAGGCGCCTGGCGAGGGATTCGTCATCGGTGGCGAGGCTGCTGACGAGGTTGCCGTTGCTGACGTTCATTTCAGCAACGAGCTCTTCGATGCGATCGGCGGTGACGATGAGGTCAAGGGGGCCGAAGGGTTCGTTGAAGTAGAGTTTGCAACTGCGCGGGATGTTGAGGAGCGTTGCCGGGGCGAAGTATGCGCTGATGTCCTGGCCGGGCAGGAATGCGCGGGCGTCGATCTCGCCCTGGTAGAGGGGGACGCCGCCAGCGCCGAGGGCTTCGCTCCAGAGGCCTTTGAGCTCTTCGACCTTTTTGGCGTTGATCATGGGGCCGAATTCGTACTGGGGGAGCGGGTCGCTGTCGTTGGCGACGAGGGCGGGGTGGCCGAACTTGACGCTCTTGACGACGCTCAGGTACATGTCGAGGAACTTGGGGAGGAGCGAGCGCTGGACGACGAAGCGCGGGTAGGCGGTGCAGCGCTGCTTGCCGTATTCAAAGCCCTTTTTGAGTTGTTTGGCAAGCAGGTCCCACTGGCTGAACTCCCACACGCCGTAGGCGTTGACGCCTTCCATCTCGAGCATGTGGCGTTTGCCGGTGTCGACGAGGGCGCTGGCGACGTCGCGGCCGTTGCTTCGGCCGCCCACGAAGCTGAGGCAGTCGACGTGTTCGTTACGGACGAGAGCGTCGCTGAGGGTGCCGCCACTGCCGCTGACGAAGCTGACGGGCAAACCGTGCTTGCGAGCGATGGCCATGCTGACGGCGAGGGCGGTGCCGCCGCCGTCGGTGGGTGCTTTGGCGATGCTGGCGTTGCCGCAGAGGACCTGCACGAGAACGGCGTGCTGGAGGACGCTGAGGGGGTAGTTCCAACTGGCGATGTTGGAGATGAGGCCCAGCGGTGTGCGGCCGGAGACCATGCCGTCGATGTTGTCGATGTACCAGGCGACGCCTTCGATGCAGCGGTCAGCGTCGGCGAGGGCGAGGTGCCAGGGTTTGCCAATTTCCCACATGAGCAACTGGCCCAGGAGTTCGCGGTGGGTGCGCATTTCGTCGACGGTGGCGCGGACTCGGGCTTTGCGTTCGTCGACAGAAACTTTCGCCCAGGCCTTGCCTTCTTTGGCGGCGGCGCGGACGGCGCGGAGGCCGTCGGGCAGATCGATCATGGGGAGTTTGCCGATGATGGAGCCGTCGATGGGTGAGGCGATGGAGCGCGGGTGGCCGGGCGTGCCCCAGGAACCTTCGATGAGGTTGAGGAAGTGGCCGTGATCCGAGAACGCTTCGGGGGTGACTTTCCGGGCACGGTCGATGACTTCGTGCCATGCGAAGCCGGGCTTGATGCGAAGTTGCAGCGGCTTGGGTTCGACGGCGGGGGCTGCGGGTGCATTGGGGGCCATGGGGGAGTTTAGTTGCCGCGTCGGGTGATGCGGTGACAAACTCGTGACGGAGTTTGCGGGCGTTGGAAGGGAACTGCATGCAGCAGGGAGGGGTCAGATGCCGAATGATGAGGAGGCGGGGCAGCGACGCGTGACGCTGGGTGAGCAGGAGTGTTTATGCCGCGAGCGCAGATACTGGTCGTGGAAGATGACGCGGCGATTCGTCGCGGGCTGTGTGACTGCCTGAAGTTCGCGGGGTATGACACGTGTGAGGCGGGGGACGGACAGGCGGGTCTGGACGCGGCGGTGTCGCGGGATGTTGATCTGGTGCTGCTTGATCTGCTGATGCCGAAGATGGACGGCATCGCGGTGCTGACGCAACTGCGGCAGAGCAAGCCGACGCTGCCTGTGATCATTCTGACAGCGAAGGGCGAGGAGCATGACCGGGTTCGCGGGTTGAAGACGGGGGCGGATGACTATGTGGTCAAGCCGTTCTCGGTGACGGAACTGATGGCGCGTGTGGAGGCGGTGCTGCGGCGCAGCCCTGAGCGCCCGCGACTGGTGACGAAACTGGCGGTGCATGGTCGGGCAATTGACTTTGAGCGGCGCGAGGTGCGGCATGAGGGAGGCACGGGCGTCTTGAGCGAGAAGGAGTGCGAGGTGCTGTCGTACCTGGCGAGCAATCGCGGGCGGGCGGTTTCGCGCGATGAGTTACTGCAGCGCGTGTGGGGGATTGATCCGCGCGGGATGCAGACGCGCACGGTGGATATGGCAGTCGCGCGGCTGCGCGAGTTGCTGCATGATGACGCGAACGACCCGCAGGTGATCGTGACGGTTCGCGGCAAGGGATACATGCTGGCGGGTGACAGCGGCGGGGAAGGTGTCACGTGAGCGTGCGCACGGCGGATGTGATGGCGGAGCCGAGCCCGCGGTGGACGCGGCTGGTGATCGTGGGCGTGGCGCTGGTGATCGCGGCGCTGGGGTGGATCACGTGGCAGGCTTTGCGGCTGGAAGAGCGCGAGCGCGTTGCGCGGCGGGAGGCAGCGTTTGCGGAGTCGCTGCGGCTTGCGCTGTGGCGGATGGACAGCGCGCTGACGCCGATCATCGCGCGGGAGGCTGCGCGGCCTTACTTTGAGTATCAGAGTTTCTATCCGGCGGATCGGGCGATGCGGAGTCTGGAAGAGCCGGCGACGCCTGATGATGTGCTGGTGCCCAGCCCCTTGCTGACGACGAGTGATCCGCTGATTCGGGCGTATTTTCAGCGCACTCCCGGGGGCGAAGTGACCAGCCCGCAGACGCCGGAGGCGTGGATGAAGCAGTTGGCGACGGGCGTGTACGTGACGCCCTATGACACGCAGGCAGCGCGAGGCGCGGTGGAGCAGTTGCGCGAGATGTTCGTGCATGCGAGCCGGCTGGCGCAGGCGCAAGAGCGCGAGATGAAGACGGGGCGTGCGCGGGCGGCGATGGAGAGCGCGCCGGCGGCGAGGATGATGGAGAGCGCGGAAACCGGGCTGGATGACAAGATTGTGGATTACCAGCAGCGGCGCAGCGTGGCATCTCAGGCGGCGAATGTCGTCGCGCCTCCCAGCATGCCGGCGGGAAGCGGCGAAGAAGCGGCCAAGCGTGCGGATGTGATGATGTTTGACGCCGCTGCTGCGCCGGGTGCGAGTGAAGTGAGGGAAGAAGCGGGGGAAGCGTGGATGTTTGGCGCGAACCCGATCGTGCAGAACGCGCCCGTGGTGCGACTGGGGGAGTTTGTGGCGCGGTGGCTTCCTGGTCCTCGTGAGGAGCCGGAACTGGTCTTCGTGCGCCAGGTGGTGGTGGGGTCGTCGCGCGTGGAGCAGGGATTCTGGGTGAACTGGCCCGTGCTGCGGGAACAGGTGATGGCATCGGCGCGGCCGTTGATTCCGGATGCGTCGCTCAAGCCTGTGTTGGAGCCGGTGGAAGGCCTGCCGGTGGAGACGGTGGGGCGGATGCTGGCGAATGTGCCCGCGGAACTGGTGGTGCGTGCGACGTCGATTGATGGCGCGCCGTTGTGGTCTCCACTGCGGAGCGCGCTGCTCGCGACGTGGCTGGTGGTGCTGGCGGCGGTGGTGGGGCTGGTGTTTGTGGCGCGGGCGGCGACGCAACTGGCGGAGCGGCGCGGGCGGTTTGTCTCGGCGGTGACTCACGAACTGCGCACGCCGCTGACGACGTTTCGCATGTACTCACAGATGCTGGCAGATGGCATGGTGACGAGTCAGGATGCGCAACGTGAGTATGCAAGGACGCTGTATGACGAGTCGGGAAGACTGGCGCGCATTGTGGAGAGCGTGCTGGACTACGCGAGGCTGGGGCGGGGGACATCGCAGCAGCAACTGGACGAGATGGGTGTGGGCGAGATGCTTGATGGCATGCTGACCGGGCTGACGGCGCACGCGGCGGCCAGTGGCATGGCACTGGAGATGCAGGGACTGGATGAAGCGGTGCGAGGACGAAGGCTGCGCACGGACGCGAACCGTGTGCAGCGTGTGCTGCTGAATCTGGTGGAGAACGCGTGCAAGTACGCGAAGGACGCGGGAGACAAGCGCGTGGTGTGCATTGTGGAGGCGGAGCATCGTGACCTGCGCATTCGCGTGCGCGACTTTGGGCCTGGTGTGCCGGTGCAGGAGCGGGCGGCGATCTTCAAGGCGTTCACGCGCGGGTCTGCGCATGCGCACGGGTCGGTGCCGGGACTGGGGCTGGGGCTGGCGCTGTGCCGGGCGCTGGCGGAGCAACTGGGGGGCAGTCTGGCGTTGACGGGGCACACGGGTGGGGCCGAGTTCACATTGACGCTGCCGCTGACGGTGTGAAGATCATCCAAGACTTCTGGCTGGGCGAAACGTAGGTGCGTGCCCGCGAGGTACCATCGCTGCCGCGTTGTGCAGTGACGCCCGTGCGGCGAGGGAGATGTCTTTTCGCATGTCGCATCACACCACCGCCGCTGTTGTTTCTGTCGGGGATGAACTCACGCTGGGTCAGACGTTGGACACCAACAGCAAGTGGATCAGCGATCGGCTGGTGGCCATGGGGATCGTGCCGGTGGAGCATGTGACGGTGCCGGATGATCTGGCTGCGCACGTGGCGGCGTTCAAGCGGCTGGCGGGGAGCGTGGATGTGATTGTGTGTTCGGGGGGACTTGGCCCGACGCAGGACGATCTGACGCGTGATGCGCTGGCGCAGGCGATGGGTGACACGCTGGTGGAGGATCCGATTGCGCTGTCGCAGGTGGAGGCGTGGTACACGTCGCGCGGGCGGGTGATGAGTGCGAACAACAGGCTGCAGGCGCAGCGTCCGACGCAGGGGCTTGCGTTGCAGAACTTGCACGGCACTGCGCCGGGGCTTGCGGGGCGCGTGGGCGGGTGTGATGTTTTCTGTCTGCCCGGGCCGCCCAAGGAACTGGTGCCGATGTTTGAGCAGAGCGTGGCTCCGCGGCTGCGACTGCCTGCGGGGCGCGTGGTGCGGACGCGCGTGCTGCACACGTTTGGCATCGCCGAGAGTGATCTGGCGACGCGGCTGGGTGAACTGATGAAGCGTGACGCGACGCCGCTGGTGGGGACGACGGCGAGCGGCGGCGTGGTGAGCATTCGGATGCGGTATGAAGGGACGATGACTGCGCTGGAGGCCGATGCGCTGCTGGACAGTGTGGAAGCCAAGTGCCGCGATGTCGCGGGGGCGTACATCTTTGGTGGCGGGCGCGACACGTTGGCGAGCGTGGTGGTGGGGCAGTTGCGCGCGAGCGGCCAGACGCTGGGCAGCGTGGAGAGTTGCACGGGAGGGCTGCTGGGCGCGTATGTGACGGAAGTGCCGGGGAGCAGTGCGGCGTTTGTCGGCGGACTGGTGACGTATACGAACCAGTTGAAGACGGCGCTGGCGCACGTGGATGCAGGGAACTTTGCGACGGGTGCACCGGGGGCGGTGAGCAAGGAGACTGCGCGGGCGATGGCGCTTGGAGGCTTGCAGACGCTGGGGAGTGATCACACGCTGGCGATTACCGGGATTGCGGGTCCGGACGGAGGCTCGGCGGAAAAGCCTGTGGGGCTGGTGTATATCGCGCGGGCTTCACGCGGGGATGACGAGGTAGATGTGCGCGCGTTCAAGATGCTGGGAGATCGCCAGAACATTCGTGACTGGTCGGCCAAGACGGCGATGGCGATGCTCTGGCAAAAACTTAGCGGACTGCCGAGCGTGAAGATGTTGCGGGAGTCGCACTGAGGCGGTTCCGCAGAGTTGCAAGTGGCCCCGCCGGGACTTGAACCCGGACGCCCGGTGAAGGGCTGCGGATTTTAAGTCCGCTGCGTCTGCCATTCCGCCACGGGGCCTGTGTCTGGCAAGCAGGCAGCGTAGCGAAGGCGATCACGATCCGGCAGAGGACGGGTTGGCGGGGCGTTGGCGCGGGGCGGATGCCGGTACGGGTTCGCCGATGTCGGCGGGGGCGGCGGGGTCCCAGCGGTAGCCGTCGATGGCGCGGTGCACGTAGTCAGGGGCGCGGACGACCATGGATTTGGAGCCTCGGTCGTAGCGGATGGTCGCGGACTCGCCGCCGAGTTCGATCCAGGATGCGGGCTCGCAGGTATCCATGATGAGTTGGCGCAGTGACTCGGCGCGTGCGTCGGCGGAGCGCGTGTCTTCGAATCCCGCGTGTGAGGGGAAGGCGGAGGTGGGGGCCTCGCGGATGAACTTGGGGCCGTCGTAGCGGAAGTCGCGGATGACCAGAAGCAGGTCGGTGACGTCGTAGGTATCGAGGCGAACGAAGCGATCAAGTCGCTCGCGCGGGCCGACCTGGAGCGTGTTGGCAGCTCCAAGTTGCCAGGTGCTGCCGATGGTGGGGGTTGTGGCCTGTGCGTCAGCCTTGAGCAGTGCCAGTTCAATGGCGTGCCGCAGCGTGACGCGCTCGGCCCGCACGGTGATGCGAACGTCTGGTCGCAGGCCGATGCGTTGCTCGATGGGCGGCTGTGGAACTGCGGGCGGTTTGGCGTCGGCGTCGGTTGCACCACCTGAGGCCTTTGCGGGAGAAGCGGCGACGGGGGCCGGTTGACTCTCGCGTGGTTGCAGCCACATAGGGATGATGGTGAGGCCGGAGGTCTGCTCGAGCTGGGCGAAGACGTCGGTCAGTGGAGCGTTGTGCCACGAGACGTTGACGATCTGGCTGAGTCGGCTGATCACTTCCCGTTGGGACTGCGGGTGGGGCGGCGTGAGTTGCGCGGCGTCGCCCAAGGAGAGAGAGGGTGTTTGGCTGCTTGCCGATGACTGGGCGGTTGCGCTGGGTGCAAGGCTGCAGAGCAGTAGGGCGATTATCGGTGTGTGACGGGGGTATCGCATAGGGCCTCCAGAAGGTGTACCGGCTGGGCATCGGGTCGGTTGCAGCGTTCCGGCGAGGGGGCGGCGAGGTTTCTAGGATGTGCGGCTTGAGCGAAGGTTCTTCCATCACTCGTCGTGCCGCTTTGGGCGTGCTGGCTGCTGCGGGCGTGGGGTACGCGGCGTTTGGCCCGCGTGGCACGCGCGATCCGTTGGCTCGCGGGCGCGTGCAACTGACGTACTGGGAGAAGTGGACCGGACAGGAAGCGCTGGCGATGCAGCGGCTGGTGGACAAGTTCAACCAGTCGCAGGATCGCATCTACGTGCGCTATCTGTCGATGACGATGATTGAGCAGAAGGCGATGGTGGCGATAGCAGGTGGGTCGCCACCGGACATCATCGGGCTGTACAACAAGAATCTGCCGCTGTTTGCGGAGAGCAAGGCGATTCTGCCGCTGGGTGAGCTCGCGGCCAAGCAAGGCCTGGTGCGGGAGACGTATGCGGACGCGATCTGGCGGTTGTGCAATGTGCACGTACGAGACGCCAACAGCGTGATGGGGCCGCCGCAGCTGTACGGCTTGCCGAACACATGTTCGACGATGGCGCTGTACTACAACAAGAAACTGCTTGTGGAAGCGGGCTATGACGAGTCGGTGGTGCCCACCAGCATCTCGCAGTTGGATGCGATGGCGGAAGAGTTCACGATCATCGACGCGAGCAAGCCGGGCGCAGGTCGATTTGTGCGACTGGGCTTCACGCCCAGCGAGCCGGGGTGGTGGCCGCACGTGTGGGGACCGCACTTTGGCGGTTCGCTGTACGACCGTGAGAACGACAAGGCGACGGCGGCGAGCGACGCGGTGGTGCGGGCGTATGAATGGGTGCAGGGGTATCCCGACAGGCTGGGCGTGCAGGATGTGATGGGTTTTCAGAGCGGGCTGGGGGGGTACAACAGTGCGGAGCAGCCACTCATTCTGGGGCGCGTGGCAATGTGTCTGCACGGGCCGTTTCTGGTGAATGTGATCAAGCAGTTCAAGCCTGACTTTCCGTTCGGGGTCGCGCCGTTTCCGTGCGAGTGGCGGACGGACGCGAACACGCCGCCCACGGGGCTGGTGGAGACGGACGTGCTGGTCATTCCCAGTAACTGCAAGCATCCTGAAGAGGCGATGGAGTTCATCGCATTCACGCAGCAGCCGGAGAATGCCGAGCAACTGTGCATTGATCACGCCAAGCCCAGTCCGCTGGCGTCGTGCAGCGCGGACTACTACGCGCGGCATCCCAATCCGTACATTGGCGTGCATGAAGCGATCGCACGCAGTCCGCGCGGATTCGGGTATCCGGAGACGCGCGTGTGGAACGAGTACGAGAACATCTTTCGGCGGACGTTTGAACGCGATATCTGGCAGCTTTCGATGCGAGCCCGCGAAGCTCTGACGAATGTTCAGACCTCGGCGCAAGCGGCGATTGATCTGGCGCGGGATCGACGGAGGCTGCGGGCATGAGCACACGTCGCCATGAAGACACGGTGCGCACCGGGCTGCTGTGGATCAGTCCGTGGGTGCTCGGGTTCGCGCTTTTCCTACTGACGCCGCTGGCGATGAGCGTGTATTACTCGCTCAGTGACTATCCGGTGCTGGAGCGGCCGGTGTTCATTGGTCTGGGGAACTACAAGCGGCTTCTGAGTGATCCGACGTTCTGGATCGTGCTGAAGAACACGCTGATCTTCAGTGTGATTTTCGTCCCGGCGAGCACGGTGCTGGCGCTGGGTTTGGCGGCGCTGCTGAACAAGGAATTGCCGGGGTGGAAGCTGGCGCGGGCGATCATCGTGCTGCCCACGCTGGTGCCGGCTGCTGCGGCTGCCATGGCGTGGCTGTGGCTGCTCAACACCGATGCGGGGTTGATCAATCGCATGCTCGGACCGGTGCTGGGCGTGTTCAATGCTGCCGCGCCGGCGTGGCTGCAAAGCAGGTTCTGGGCGATGCCGGCGATGATGATCGTGAGTCTGTGGCAAGTGGGGCAGAGCGTGCTGATCTATCAGGCTGCACTGCGTGAGGTGCCTGAGAGTCTGCATGAGGCTGCGGAGCTTGACGGGCTTACCGGTCTGCGACGCTTCTGGCATGTCACGCTGCCCATGATCTCGCCGGTCGTGCTGTTCAATGTTGTCATCGGCATCATCGGGGCGATGCAGGTCTTTGTCTTTCCGTTCATCATGACCAACGGCGGGCCGGGGACGGCGACGTATTTCTACTCGATGTACCTGTACGACAACGCGTTTCTGTTCGGGCCGCAGATGGGGTACGCGTGCGCGATGGCGTGGGTGCAGATGATGCTGGTGGGCGCGCTGACGTGGCTGCTCTTCCGCATGAGTCGCAAGAACGTGCACTATCGCGGGGGGAACGCGTGAAGTTTGCCCGTTCCAGTCCCTCGCGCGTGCTCTCGTGGCTGCTGTTGGCCGCATTTGCGTTCGCGTTCGCGCTGCCGCTTATCTGGATGTTTCTGACGAGTGTGAAGCCCGGCTCGCAGACCGTGCTGGGTGGCGACGGCGTGCTGAGCGTGCTGCCAACGCCGCTCTCGCAGATGCCGCAGTACGCGGCGGACAACTACGGGAGCGTGCTGAGCGATCCTGTCGTCGACTTTCCGCTCTACTTGCGCAACACGCTGGTGGTGACGATTCTGTCGGTGGTGGGGACGGTCATCTCGAGCGCGATTGTGGCGTATGGGTTCGCGCGCGTGCAGTGGCGCGGGCGCAATGTCGCGTTTGGCGTGATGCTGGCGACGATGATGATCCCGTTTCCGGTCATCATGGGTCCTCTGTACGTGCTGTTCAAGGAGCTTGGCTGGATCGGTACGTTCAAGCCTCTCTGGGTGCCGGCATGGTTCGGGCATGCGTTCAGTATCTTTCTGCTGCGGCAGTTCTTCCTGGGTATTCCGCGCGAACTCAACGACGCCGCGAAGATTGACGGTTGCAATCACTGGCAGACGTTCACTCGGGTGATCTTGCCCATCAGCAAGCCCGCGCTGACGGTTGTCGCGCTGCTGCACTTCGTGTTCGTGTGGAATGACTTTCTGGGGCCGCTGATCTTCCTGACGGACCGCAACCAGTACACGCTTGCGCTGGGGCTGCAGTTGTATCAGAGCCAGACGGGCAACACGCCGTGGAACCTGCTGATGGCTGCGACGACCATCGTGATTCTGCCGGTCATCGTCATGTTCCTTATCGCGCAGCGTGCGCTGATTGAGGGCATCGCGACGCAAGGGATGCGCGAGGCGTGAGGTGTGTCGATTGCTCATCCGGCGAAGCCATGAAAAAACCCCGCGATGGACCGCGGCGTGAAGGTTCACAGAAACGCTGTTGTTTACGGCAGGGGAATCAGGGTGAACGGAATCGTGCGGATGGTTGCCGTCGCGGGCGTGCCGCGGCGCTGCGGCACCGTCAGCCGGCCGGTCAGTTGCACGTCGTTCGCCCAGGAATTGGAGCCTGAACCGGTGAAGGTGAGCTGGGATGTGGGCAGCATGGTGGGCAGTGGGGCAAGGTCAATGGTCGTGGACTCGCCATCTTGTGAAATCGTCAGTCGTGGCGTGATCGCCGGGGCGGTGACGTTGCGACCATCTGCACGCCGCAGGTTGAGTGTCACGGTCGTCCACACGGGCACCGTGCCGTCTTCCAAGGCGATGCCACCGATGTAGCGCGTGACGGTGCAGGTGACGCGGTAACGCACGCGGTCGATCGTGATGAAAGTGTCAGAGGCACGCGGGATCGGGCGCGGCGTGGGACGAACTGACGTGTCGGGCGCGGGCACTGGCTCGCGAGGGGAAGTGCGTGTAGGCGGACGCGAAACGCCCAGCGACGTGGTAGCGACCGCGCCCATGGCGACACCAAGGGTCAAGAACTGCACGACAGGCAAACGCATCTGCATGCTGACTCCGTTTCCCCCATCCGATTCATCCGCGAAGCGTCATCGCAGGGCGTGTGGCCCGGCGACACGTGGCGAGATCGCTTTAGCCCAGTGGCTGGCCGTATTCGATGGTCGTATGAGACACGCCGCGCAAGATCACGCTGGAAACGCCTCGGCGTTGCGGCACGGTCAGGCGCCCTTCCAAGCGAGATTCGTATGGCCAGCCCTCATCGCCGGTCCCGCTGAAGACGATTTCGGGCGACGGTGCCACATTTTCGTTCCGCACCAGAGCAATGGCAGTCTCGACACCGTCGCGCGAGAGAGTCAGTTGCGGGGCTGGAAACTGCGTGATGATGCGGCCGTCCACCCGCCGAAGGCGAAGGGTGACGAATGCTGTGGGCCGGACGTCGGCGGTGTTACTACGCAATCGCTGAACCTTGCATGTCACCTGATACCGGACGCGATCGATCGAGATGAAAGTGACAGGCTCGCGCGGTACTGGCGCTGGCGTCGGTCGCACGGTTGGAACGATCGGCTGCGACATCTGACGCGCGGGCGGCCGGTTTGTCGGTCGCGAGACACCGAGTGAACTGGTCGACACTGCACCTACAGCGATACCGAGAGTGAAGAAGTGCACGACGGGTGAACGAAAACGCATGCTGACTCCCATTCCCTTGCTCGATCTCGCCGCGAATCGTGTACACGGGGCTGTGGCTCCGAGACACATGGTGATGCCGTTGTTCCTCAAGGTGCAGGCACGCTTGTCTGCCTGATGTGTTCGCGGGCGAAGTTGGGGTTCGCGCTGCGCTGTTGCCGCTGGTGCTTGTCCAGCAGGGTTTGAGAACAAACTACCACATTTCGGCATTATCCGCAAGGGGTTCCCTGCATTCTGAACATGCGTTTGCAGTTTTCGCTGCGGTAACCTATCCTCGCGCCTCTCGATGAACACCGCTGTTCGTGAGAAATTCGGGTTTGCGTCGATTGGTTTTTTCCCGTCGCTGCGCGGCGGGCTCAGGAGCATTTGACATGATGCGTCGTGCGAAGATCAGCGTGATTGGTGCAGGCAACATCGGCGGCGAGTGCGCTCGCAGCATCGCGATGAAGGAACTGGGCGATGTCGTGTTGGTCGACATCCAGATCAAGGACAAGCCGGAACTGCACATGCCCAAGGGCAAAGCCCTCGACCTCGCATGTTGCGGCCCGGTTGAGAAGTTCGACTGCAAGATCACCGGCACCTTCGACTACGCCGACACCGCCAACAGCGATGTTGTCGTCATTACCGCAGGTCTGCCCCGCAAGCCCGGCATGAGCCGCGACGACCTCGTGCAGATCAACGCCGGCATCGTCAAGAGCGTCGCTGAGCAAGTGAAGAAGAGCAGCCCCAACGCCATCATCATCGTCGTGAGCAACCCGCTCGACGCGATGGTGTACGTCGCGTGGAAGGCCAGTGGCTTCCCCGCCCACCGCGTGATGGGCCAGGCCGGCGCACTCGACGTCGCCCGCTACAAGACCTTCCTCGCCATGGAACTTGGCGTGAGCGTCGAAGACATTCAGGGCATGCTGCTGGGCGGCCACGGCGACGACATGGTGCCGCTGCCCAACCGCACCAGCGTCAACGGCATTCCGATCAAGGAAATGCTCAGCGCCGAGAAGATCAACGCCTGTGTCGAACGCGCCAAAGTCGGCGGCGGCGAAATCGTCAAGCTCATGGGCACCAGCGCGTGGTACGCACCCAGCGCGGGCACCGTTGAAATGGTCGAATCGATCGTCCGCGACAAGAAGCGCGTCATCGCGTGCGCCGGCTACTGCGAAGATGAGTACGGCGTCGCCCCGGGCCAGAAGGGCAAGGGCTACTTCGTCGGCGTGCCCTGCGTGCTGGGCAGCAAGGGCGTCGAGAAAATCATCGGCTTCAAGCTTGATGCTGAAGAGCAGAAGTACATGGACATCTCCATCAGCCACGTGAAGGAACTGGTCGCTGTCACGACCAAGCTGTATCCCGATCTGGCCTGAGCATAACTGCGATCATGCAGAGCATGCATGTCGCACGATTGCAAATCAAAGCCGCATGTGCATCACCGATCCGCCTGCGAAGGGCGGATCGGTGTGTTTTTGCGTTCAGCCTTCAAGCACGCGACCCAGGTGTCCCTGCGCGTTGGCAAGCCGTTCACGAGCTTCCGCTGGCTCGAGCTCCAGTCGCTTCACCACGATGGCCGTCTTCACTTCGCCATCGCAGCGATCGAGCAGTTCAAGAGCTGCGTTGCGTTCCAGCTTTGTCAGCGTTGTGATGATGCGTGCCGCGCGGTCACGCAGTTTCGCGTTGGTCGCTTTGACGTCAACCATCAGGTTCTCGTACACCTTGCCCGCACGAACCATGAGCGTTGTCGAGATTGTGTTGAGCGCGAGCTTGGTTGCGGTTCCCGCCTTCATGCGCGTACTGCCCGTCAGCACTTCGGGACCGGTCTTCAGCATGAGCAGGTGATCGGCATGCTCGGGCTTGTCGATGGTCGTGCAGCACAGCAGCGCGGTCAGCGGCTGCTTCTTGCACTTTGTCTTGGCGTACGTCAGGGCACCCTGCGCGTAGGGCGTTGTGCCGCCCGCGGCGATGGCGATGATGGTGTCATCGGCCGTCAGCTTCAGGTCATCAAGCTGTTCCCAACTGCTCTTGGCGTCGTCTTCGGCGCCTTCACTGCTCTTGCGGAGCGCACTGTCGCCACCTGCGATGATGCCCACGACCCGAGTCGCCGGCACGCAGAACGTCGGCGGAGCTTCACTCGCGTCAAGCACGCCCAGCCTGCCACTGGTGCCCGCACCCACATAGATAAGGCGGCCGCCCGCCAGAAAGCCCGGTTCCGCCGCTTCAATGAACTTCGTCAGTCGCGGCCGGGCTCGCTTGAGCGCCTGCACCACGTGTCGGTCTTCGCTGTTGATGAGCTCAACGATGTCGCTCACGCCCATGCTGTGCAGTGTGCGGCTGCGAGGGTTGCGCTTTTCAGTGTCAATGTGGGAGCGGTCGGGGACGGTAGATGCCATAGTCCCAGCATATGTGCGACAATGCGGGCACAGCTGATACGCTTGCTCGATGCTTGATGCTCTCCTCGCGAAGTTCTCCTCCGGGCAAGCCACGATCGGTGTCGTCGGCCTTGGCTACGTGGGTTTGCCGCTGGTCCGCGCGATGCACGCCGCAGGGTTTCGCGTCGTTGGCTTCGATGTCGACGCGACCAAGATCGACAAACTCCGCCGGGGTGAAGCCTACCTCAAGCACCTGGGTGATTCGCTCGTCCGCGAACTCGCGGCCAGCCCGCGATTCACGCCCACCGCTCAGCCTGCGGACCTCGCCACGTGCGACGCGGTGTGCATCTGCGTCCCCACGCCGCTGGGCAATCACAAAGACCCCGATCTCTCCTTCGTCGAAGCGTCCACACGCATGATCGCAAAGACGCTCGCTGTGGGAAAGCAAGCGACCCCCGTCCTCGTCAGTCTCGAAAGCACAACCTACCCCGGCACCACGCGTGAAGTCTGCAAGTCCATTCTCGACGCCGCAGGCCTCGCCCTCGGACGCGATTACCTGCTCTGCTTCAGCCCCGAACGCGAAGATCCCGGTCGCCAAGGCGTCGATACCAGCACCATCCCGCGGCTAGTCGGAGGCATCGACGATGCCAGCACGCGTGCGGGCTTTGCGATGTACTCGCGTGCCGTCAAGCATGTGATTCCTGTGGCATCGGCCGAAGTCGCTGAAGCGGCCAAGCTCGTCGAGAACATCTACCGCAGCGTGAACATTGCGCTCGTGAATGAGCTCAAGCCCGTCTTCGCCAGCATGGGTATCGACATCTGGCAAGTGCTCGATGCGGCGGCGACCAAGCCCTTTGGCTTCCAGCGATTCAATCCCGGCCCGGGCCTGGGCGGCCACTGCATTCCGATTGATCCCTACTACCTCACGTGGAAAGCCCGCGAATTTGGCCATGCCACGCGATTCATCGAGCTCGCGGGTGAGATCAACAGCGCGATGCCGCACTACGTCGTTGATCGAGTCGCCCACGCGCTCAACGACGATCGCAAACCCATGCGGGGCTCGCGCGTGCTGGTGCTGGGCATTGCGTACAAGCCCGACGTGGACGACATTCGCGAAACCCCCGCCGCGGAGATCATCGAGCTGCTGCAATCCCGCGGCTGCGAAGTGAGTTTCCACGATCCGCATGTGCCCGAGTTCCCGAGCATGCGCAAGTACCAAATTTCGCTAGCCAGCGTGCCACTGACACCGCAGGCCTTGGCACACGCGGACTGCGTGGTGGTCGTGACCGATCACAAAGCTATCGATTGGAACATGGTCGGGGCTCATGCCGGCCTTGTTGTCGACAGCCGTAACGCCCTTGCCCGCGTGAACGGTTGCAAAGCTCGCGTGGTGAAGGCCTGACGCAGCCATGAAAAAAACCCGGTGCGATTGCACCGGGTTCCAAGAGTCTGCTTGCGTCGCTCACGCCTTCTGGCTCACCTGCTGGCGATCATGCCACTCGCTGCGAGCGCCGTGGTAGGGCTCACCCGGGAACTGCTTGATCGCACGCTGATCAGGCTTGCGACCCTTGCCGCGGAGAGCGGTGGGGGTCTTCTCGGGAATGACGAAGTGCTCGGCGGGCAGCGTGTCGCTGTGCTTGAGGGCGACATCGGCGGCCTTGAGCATCGTGTCATCCGCGTTCTCATAGAGCTCGCGGAAGTTTTGGTGAATCTCGACTTCCGCCAGATCAAAGAAGTGCATCGCGGCGGCCTTGTCGCGTTGATACTCGGCATCGCCCGCGCCGTTGCCGGCGTGCTTGCGCATGTCGTGATCAAGCTTCGCGAGCGTACACAGCCAGCCATGCAGCAGAATCGCGACGTTTGCGAGGCGAGCCTGCACAGCCTGACGCTCGAGCATCTTCACGTCGAACTTCTTGCTCATGACCTTGAACTGATACGTCAGTTCGGTCGCGAGGCGAGCCGCACGAGCCGCGGGCTCGCTCAGTTCGCCGCTCACCTTGGTCATCTGCGTGGCGCTCTTGCGAATGCCCAGGAAGACTTCCAGGCCCAGCGGAATCGCACGGCTCATGATGGCGGGGCGCAGGCTGTTCTTGATGGCCTTGCCCACGAACGACCCAAGGCCTTCGTCGGGATCCTTGAGCAGAGCGTTCTTGATTCCCAGCATCATCTCAGCCAGCTGCTTGCCGCCGTAACCAAAGACGTAGCTCTGCATCACTTCGTTCGCACCTTCAACGATGAGGTTGATGCGAGAGTCGCGGAAGATGCGTTCGACTTCATTCTCCGTCATGCAGCTTTCGCCGCCCATGATCTGCACCGCGTCATTGACCACGCGCCAGCCAAGTTCGCTGTTGATGACCTTGCAGACCGCCGTTTCGACCTGAATGTCGTCGTCCTTGCGGTCCAGCATGCCGGTGGTCATGTAGAGCACCGCATCCATCGCGTACGTGTACGCAGCCATGCGGGCGATGCGTTGACGCACAAGCTCGTTCGCGCTTAGCGGCTTGCCGAACTGATAGCGCGTCTGGCTCCACTTGATGCTCTGGTCCATCGCGGTGCGAGCGCCGCCCAGCATGCCGGCGCTCAGCGTGCAGCGACCGTAGTTGAGGCAGCTCAGCGCGATCTGCAGACCGCGGCCTTCCTGACCAAGCAGGTTGGCCTTGGGCACCTTGACGTTGTGGAAGCGAATACGCGCCTGCCACGTGCCGCGGATGCTCATCTTGCTGCGGTTCTTGCTGAAGATCTCCACGCCTTCCATCTCAGGGTGGCAAACGAGCGCGCTGATCTTGCCCTTGCCGTCAGGCCGCACTTCGCGAGCCATGACGGTGAACAGGCCCGAGATCGCGCCGCTGGTCGCCCACTTCTTTTCACCGTTCAGGATGTAGTGCGTGCCGTCGCTGGAGATCGTGAAGTTGGTTTCCTGACCGCCTGCGTCACAGCCCACGTTGGGTTCGCTCAGACAGAACGCGCTGACCCAGTCCTTCGCAAGGTGAGGCAGCCACTTGGCCTTCTGATCGGCGTTGCCAAAGAGCATGACGGCCTTGCAGCCGATGCTCTGGTGGGCCGACACGAGTACCGCCGTGCTGCCGCACGATTGCCCGATGCGTTCAAGCACGCGGTTGTACGACGTAATGCCCATGCCAAGGCCGCCGAATTCCTTGGGAATGGTCATGCCCAGCACGCCCAGACCAAAGAGCCGGTCGATGACCCAGCGCGGAATCTCCTGATCCTGGTCGATCTGAATCGACGGGTGCTCGTTGCGCAGATATTCATCAAGGCGCGCCAGCAACTGGTCGCACTCAGCCTGCTCCCGAGCGTCCTGCGACGGATACGGGAAGTAGTAATCTTCCTTGACCTTGCCCCAGAAAAGATTCTTCATCGGCCCCATCTTGGTGGGCTCTGCGCCAAGCCACTCTTCCGCCTGCTCAAGCAGTTTGCGGTCAGCTTCGGAAATGCCTTTGAGATTCTTCAGGTCAGCCATGGGTCGAATCCTTTGCCGGGAAAGCACGATGAGATTGCGGACGCGAAAGCCGTCAGGCAGTCAGCCCCTCGCCGGGGAACGGACAAATCGCCAAAAACCATTGTTGGCGCGATCTATTGCAAAAGTGTTCGTGACGCACGAAGTTACGGATGATTCATGACGGAGATAACGCAAGCTTTCGTGCGCGTTTCCGGGGAGACCGGTGGAGGCCTTGGCTCGCGACATCGTGGCGGCGGCAAAACGAAAACACCCCCGATCATTGATCGAGGGTGCGTTCCAAAGCGGGCGAAGAGATTTGAACTCTCGACTTCTACCTTGGCAAGGTAGCGCTCTACCACTGAGCTACGCCCGCGTGTCCACTTTCCCCGTCCATGACCTTCGGCCATGTTCGGGAGGGAAAGTTAGCCGCCCTCCCGCCCCGTGTCAACTTTTGTCCCGCCGCGACGGTTAGCGGGCCGACGCAACTGCTTGTCCCGCCTTTTCCAACGTGCTGGCGGCTCGTCGGTTACACACCCTGCTTTGCGGGTGTGACGGTCGTTGTGGTCGCCGGCGCCTGCGTCAGCGTGCTCGCCGCGTTGCGAGCCGCGCTGAGTGCCGTCATGACCTGTGCTGGCGTATATGCGTTCGATTTCCAAGGCGTGTTGTTGCCCGGCGTGTAGATGACCAGCAGCGGAATGCCCGTCTCGCCCATTTGCTCCAGCGTCTTCCAGCCTGCAGCGTCGTCAGACGTCAAGTCCACCGTAAAGAGCACGACATCACTCTTCGCAAGTTCGCTCTGGACAGGATCCCGCTCAAGCACAGTTCCCTTGAGCACCTTGCAGTTGATGCACCACTCTGCCGTGAAGTCCATCACGATGATCTTGTTCTCTTTGCGAGCCTGCTCGAAGAGACCGGCGTTGTATTCAATCCACGTGCCTGTCAGCAACTTGCCGCCGCCGGCGGCTTCCATCGCGGCGGCGCGCGCGATGTACGTGTTCTTGGCGCGGGTTGTCGCGTCGCTCGCGTACCACACGCCCATGCCTGCGATGAACAGCGCAACCAGCGTGAACACCGCTCTGCGCGCGAAGCTGGGTGTGATCTTGATGGTCCGCATGACCAGCCACACGCTCGCTGCGATGCCGAAGCCCGCAACGATCCAGATGTGAAGCTGCTTGCCCAGCCAAGGCTTGCTTGCCACCAGCGCGATGAGTCCCGAGCCGATGAAGTACGCCGCCGCCGCCAGCATCAGCAGGCCCATCACCTGTTTGACCAGTTCACTCGCGGGACCTGTGCGCGGAATGCGATCAACCAGCTTGGGGAACATCGCCAAAACCAGATATGGCAACGCCATGCCGATGCCAAGTCCAAGGAAAATCGACAGCGTCGCGATCTTGGGAAGCGTTGCGGCTGCGCCAAGCAATGCACCGGCCACAAAGCCGAAGCACGGCAAGCCCAGCACCGCCGTCATGACGCCAAACACAAAGCTGCCCCACGCCGTATCGGCCTTGGGGTTGATCATGTACAGCCCCTGCGGCAAGTTCAGACTGAACATGCCCATGAGCCCCAGCGACATCAGCGCGATCAGCACGCCCAGCCCTGCCGTAACCCACCAGATGGAGAAGATGCGCGACGGATCGCCAAAGCTGCTGAAAAGCAGCACCGGAATGCCAATACCCACCCAGAACGCCACCACGCCCAGCGCCATCCACAGCCCCAGGAACAGTGTGCGTCCGTGCGACCCGGCGTGCTGACTGAGCGTGATGATCTTGAGCGGAATGACCGGCAGCACGCAAGGCGTGAGGTTGAGAATGAACCCACCCAGAATCGCAAGCAGCAGAATGACGACAATACCGACGAAGCCGCCCTGCGGAATCGGAATGCCAAAGAACGTTCGCTGCGTGGCGGCCGGGGGTGTTGTTGCGGCCGGTGTTGTTGCCGATGGTGTCGTCGCAGTCGGCGTGCTCGCGTCAGTTGTAGATGCTGGCTGTTCCGTCGGCTGCGGCTTCACGTCGGTACTCGGCTGAGGCGTGACCGCCGCCGCCGCACCGCCCTTGGTCCAGTCGCCATCAAACACCTTGGCATCAAACGCGGCAAAGACCGTCGCGTCTTCGCTTGGCTTGCTCTCGGCTGCAACGGGCACGACCAGCGTCACCGTTTCGCGTGCGGGGCGCAAGCACAGTTCGTCGTTGCACGCCTGATACCGCAGCGTGAGGTTGAATGTCACGTCCTTCGCATCTGCCGCGACCACGACCGGCACAAATGCGACCACACTATCGCCGCCAAAGACCTCGTAAGGCTTGGGATCACCCATGCCCGTCAAGTCCGCCTGAATCGTCTTGGCTTTGGGCCACTGCACGGGCCCGACCACAAACCCGTTCGAGGCCGCGATATCGATCACCGTGGGGATCGCCTTAAGGTCCCACTCCTTGGGCGGCTTGGGGTTGTCGGTATGGATGTGATACCCATCCTCGAACTCCCATACAACCGCGAGCGTCAGCCGGTCGCCCGCCTTGACCTCGGCCTTATCAGCGATGACACGAGTCGCCACCTGTGCCGGGGCGACAATCGCAAGCAGCATCGCGAGCGCACACGCGACGACTGAACTTGCGGCGGAAATGCGATAACGCAGGTTCGCGAGCATGGCTGACTTTACGAAGGTGACGCTCATCAAGTTTGTCCTCGCGCGCGGATCACAGGTATTCGCCGCTCCGCGCTTCCATTCCCGGAACATCCCGCTAGAATCCGCTTTGATGCACCACGAACTTTCGCGCGTTCCCGGCCGCCTCGCACTTGCTGACGGTACTGTCTTTTCGGGCTACGCCTTCGGTGCCATCGGTAAACAACTGGTTTCGCGGGCCGAAGTGGTCTTCAACACCGCCATGTGCGGCTATCAGGAAAGCCTGACCGACCCCTCGTACACAGGCCAGATTCTCACGCAGACCTTCCCGCTCATCGGCAATACGGGCGTGAACCCCCAGGACGTCGAAAGTAAGAAGGTTCAGGTCGCGGGCTTCATCATCCGCGAACTGGCCCGCCTGCACTCCAACGACCGCGCCACCGAGTCGCTCCACGACTATTTGGCCAAAGCCGGTGTGCTGGGCCTGCACGGCATCGATACCCGCGCCCTGACGATGAAACTCCGCACCACCGGCAGCATGAACGGCGCACTGACCGATCGCACGGATCTGACGGACGAGCAACTGGTCGAAATCGCCCGTTCCGCCCCCAGCATGGCTGGCCAGAATCTCGTGCCGCTCGTCGGCTGCTCGAGCAAGCAGACCTGGAATGAAACGCTCGGCGACTGGAAGCCCGCTGCAACCCCCAGCAGCGTCCGCAAGTACAAGGTCCTCACCCTCGATTGCGGTGCAAAGGCCAACATCCTCCGCAACCTCACCGAACGCGGCTGCGACGTCTCCGTCGTCCCCCATGACACCCCCGCCAAGGACATCCTTGCGATGTACCAGCGCGGCGACATCGACGGCCTCTTCATCTCCAACGGCCCCGGCGACCCCGCCGCTGTCGAGAAGACCATCGCCACCCTGCGCGAGGTCATCAGCCAGCCCAAGACGATGCCCACCTTCGGCATCTGCCTGGGACACCAACTGCTTGCCTTGGCCGCTGGCGGAAAGACCTATAAACTCAAGTTCGGCCACCGCGGCGCGAACCAGCCGATCCTCAACACCCAAACCGGTCGCGTTGAGATCACGAGTCAAAATCACGGCTTTGCGGTTGATCCGGCTTCCATCCAGCCGGTTGGGGGAGTGGCGACCCATATCCACTTGAACGACCAGACGCTTGCGGGATTCCGTTTGAAGGACAAACCCGTGTTCTCGGTCCAATATCACCCGGAAGCAAGTCCAGGCCCGCACGATTCAAGTTATCTGTTCGATGATTTTGTTGAGGCGATGGCAACTCGCCGTGCGGAAGGTCGTTGATCCTGCCGATGTAGACGCCGCGTGTGTGTCATTTCTCGGACTGCAAGAGACGTCCGATCAGTGGACATGCATGGTGAACCGGTCTCGACAATCAGGAGCAGATGATCGTTTGTTGGCTGCGGGTATTCCGTCAGAATTGCGAAAATGTCATTGCATCGCGCAAAGAAATCGGTAGGCTAGTGCATTGGCAGCGTGAGGTTTTTCTCGCGACTCTGGACTCGGATGAGTCTCGCAGACAAAGGCAGTGGGGGGCGTCGGCGCGGAAGTGTTCGCCGGCGGAGGTTGGCTGTTCGGTGACTGGCGAAAGTCAGTGATCGGCGTTGGTAACCGTCGGCAGGTTCACGTGCGGATCGTGCGCGTGCTGACGGTGTTCGTGTGTGTTCACAAGAGGCTTGCAAAGCGCAAGTCAGGTATCGGGGCACCGTGCCCCCTTCGCTCGAGAGGAGTTTATCGATGAAGATGAAGAAGAGCCTTCTGCTGGCCCTCGCCGCCGGCGCCATCGCCCCTGTTGCCAACGCTCAGTTGGCCGAAGGCGATCAGATCATCAACAGCCGTTCGGACCTGCAGGAGTTCGTGCTGAACGCCCAGGGCCAGATGGTTCCCGTCTCGGGCGGCACCGCAAGCTTCGCTCCCCGCGGCACCGTCACGGTGTACGACGCATTCCCCAGCGACACCCGCGCTGCCAGCATCGCGCTGTCGGCCGGCGCCTGGGCCGGTGTGAGCTTCGCCGGTGAAGACATCAGCTTCGCCAACAGCCTGTGGTCCACGACTCCGGGCAGCATCACGCAGTACTCGGTGCCGGTCCGCCGCATCACCACCCCTCTGCTGGCCGGCTTCCCGACCAACGCCGACTTGGTGACGCAGATGTTCGACACGGGCAGCATGCTCAACAACCCGATGACGACGGGCACACCCTTCTTCAACATCTTCAACGCGGACGTCGGTCAGCAGTTGTTCTCGCTTGCCGCGAACGGTGCGTACATCCTCACGATCACGCCCGCGGTCCCTGTCGCGGTTCCCGGTGACAGCAACATCTTCCTGACCTACTCGTGGAACACGGCGGTCCCGGGCACGGGCGCCCCCGGCGCGATCCTGCCTGGCCCCCAGTTCACCCCGACCTTCCAGGCTCGCCAGCCCTTCACCTTCTGGGGCTACTTCAACGACCAGCCCAACCTGCGTGGTGCGACCGACGAAGGTCTCGCCATCGACTGGAACGGCAACGGCGTTCTCGAAGGTGGCAGCCGCATTGACACGGCCAACCCCGGCCGCGTCGCCAACGCGAGCGAACACCGCCGCATCTTCATCGCCGCCACCGCCACGCCTCCCACGCCCGCTGACAACTTCGGCGCGCGTCTGTTCAGCGTGATGCGTGGTCAGGTCGATCCGGCGGCTCAGGAAGCCTTCCGTCCGACCACCGACCAGAACCTGGGCACGCTGGCCAACGGCGAAACCGTGTCGAACGTCATCGCCACGGGCAGCGCGAGCGCCAACTTCCGCGACCGCGCGGCGTGGTTCGTGTTCAACATTCCCGGTGACGTGACCGATGCCGCCGCCTCTTGGCTCGACATCGACATGGAGCCCACCTCGGCCATCTCCGGCAACCCCGCGGCTCCGGCGTTTGATCCGGTCATGGCTCTGTACCGCAACAACGGCGACCTGCTGGTTCTGGGCAGCGATGCCGGTATCGACGATGACAACGGCACGGGCCTGCTCAGCCAGCTGAGCTTCGGCATTGGTCTCCGCGCTCCCAACGGCGTGGGCACCGGTGGCGACATCATTCGCAACTTCGACGGCATCGACGGCCAACTGCTCGCCGCTGACGGCCCCTTCTACCTCGGCGTGACTTCTTCGCAGCTGGGCTTCGACATCGAAGACGGCTGGAGCCTTGAGCAGCTGGCGTCGGCGACCGGCAGCGTGCAGGTTCGCTTCCGTACCAACGCCAACGGCCCCGCCCCGCTCGATCCCGCGGTGCCTCCGTTCGTCAACCAGGAACTGCTGCCCATCGCCGGCTTCCCCGGTGATCCGATCTCGGCTCCTGGCGCCACCGGCACGGCCTTCCTGCCTGGCGACCCCGGCTACGTGGTCTATCAGTTCTCGACCTGCAAGAACATCGACGCGGCCGACCCTGATGCGACCGACTGGCTGGACCTCGATTTCGATGCCAGCGAAGGTCTCGACCAAGTGGTCTTCCTCTTCAACAGCAACGGCTCGCTCGTCGCTGAGAACGACGACGGCAACGCTGCTGGCGGTTACTTCAAGCCCCAACTGTCGTTCGGCAACGCTGGTCCGCGCACCGCTTCGGGCTCGCTGGTTGGCGCTGCTCCCTTCACTGGCCAGAACGGCGCTCTGCCCGCTGGCACCTACTACGCCATCGTCGCCTTCTTCGGCGCCGATACGCTGGCGACCAACGATCGCTTCCACGTCCGTCCGGAAGCGGCCAACGACAACCTCGATCTGGCCATGTCTCTGACGACTGGCCTGGTCTCGGGTGACTGCAGCCCGACCGGTTGCGATGACATCGACTTCAACAACAACGACGTCTTCCCCGAAGACCAGGACGTCATCGACTTCTTCGAAGTCCTCGCCGGCGGCACGCCTGCGACGTGCAACCCGACCGTGGGCTGCAACGACATCGACTTCAACAACAACGACGTGTTCCCCGAAGACCAGGACGTGGTTGACTTCTTCAACGTTCTGGCCGGCGGTAACTGCCCGTAATGTTGCATCGATGAGACAACGGTTCAGCCTCGCACTTACCACGCGACGCTGAATCGCTTGAGCGAAACCAAGGCCCCGACTCGCAAGAGTCGGGGCTTTTTTCATGGCATGTGATGATCGCATCCCTACGTTTCCGCATGCAACACGAGCATGATGAAGCCTGGCAGCCCTTCGAACGTGTGATTGACGACAAGCCGTTCCTCGCGCTGGCACGCACCGATTGGACAGAGCAGGGGCCCGATCGCACGCTCCCCATGGCCATCATCGTGACGCTGGCCTTCACGCCGCGAGACAACGGCTTGCCCACGCCCGAGGTCTTTGCGTGCGTCCAGCAGGCCGACGACGCGGCGACGCAGGCAATCGTGCGCACCTGCAAGGCGATCTGCGTGGGCACGCTGATGGGAGATGGCAAGCGATCCCTGTACTTCTACGCCGCGAGTGACGCCGGGGCGAACGAAGCGATCGCCAAGGTCTCTGCGCCGGGCGTCAAGGTGTCGCTGCGATCGCAGCGCGACCCCAAGTGGGAGTGTGTGGTGGACGACGTGTGGCCCACCCCCGAAGAGATGCGCTGGAACGCCGACAAGTCGGTGATTGAGCAGTTGGAGGAAGCGGGCGACGATATGTCCTCGCCCCGTCCCATCGAGCATCTGGCGGTCTTTCCCAGCAAGGAAGCCGCCGCCAAGTTTGTGCAGTGGCTGCGCGAAGAGGGATTCGAGTTGATGGAAGGGCCTTCCAAGCACGACGGCGAGTGGCAGGTGGAGTTCTCGCAGACGTCAACGCTTGACATTGATGAGATCTTCGACCAATCGAGCGCGGCTTCGCACGCGGCGGAAGAACTTGGCGGTGAATATGACGGCTGGCAGTGCCGCGTCGTCAAGCGTTCGTGAGGCGCGACGTCAGGTCGCCTTCGCGACCAGTTGTGATGAGCGCCGTGCCCATTCGCGAGCGATCAGCGTCAGCACCCATGGTGCGGCGTCCTTCTTGGGCGCTTTGGCGAGCGAGTCATGCGGGCGATTGTCCGCGTAAAGCACGGTCGCTTCGATGAACTCGCTATCCATGGTTTCGAGCGGATTGGCCACGACCATGTCGATGCGCTTGCGGACGATCTTGGCGCGCGCGGCGTCGAGCATTTCCTGGCGAGGCTCCAGCGCGAAACCGACAAGCAACTGATTGTCGCGGCGCGTCGCGCCCACCTGTGCGAGCAGGTCGGGGGTGGGTTCAAGCTCCAGCACCAGTTTCTGGTCGGTTCGGCGGAATTTGCCGTTGAAGGCGCTGGGATCAACCTTGGGGCGGTAGTCAGCGACAGCCGCGGCCATGATGAGAATATCGGCCTGCTGTACGCGCGTGGTAAGCAGCGTTCGTAGGTCCTCGCATGTGCGGAATCGCTCGAGTCGCACTCGCTTGTCGGTGGGGGTCACCGGAGCGGGCCCCAGGAGCAACGTGACATCCCATCCCAGCCCGGCGGCGCCATCGGCCAAGGCTGCGCCCATGCGGCCTGACGAACGATTGCCGATAAACCGCACCGCGTCGATCGGTTCGTGCGTGGGGCCGGCGGTGATGAGCACGCGCGGCATGGGGTGAAGTGCTGCAGAGGGACTGGGGGGCATGCGATCTGTGTGGAATGTGTTCAGACTCGGCAACCGGAGCAGCGTAGCAGCCGGAAATGGACTGTGTGGGTATTGGGATTTCTCCCGACCGCAAACGTTGGTTGCGCGAAGAAGTTTCGACGATTCGCACTTTGCGTCGCGATTCGTGGCCTCGCCGGTTGCTCCGGCGCGGGAGCGACCCCATAATCCCACTCCGAAGCCGTGCGCTCTCGCGCGGCGGTGGTGGCATTGTCGGTCAGTCCTGGTCAGTCGCATTCCTTCTGTATGGAGCGGTAGCAACGCATGGCACGATCTCGCCAGAAGCTCGGTGAAATTCTCGTGGAGTGGCGTGCAGTGACGCCAGATCAAGTCGAGAAGGCGACGGTGGACGCCAAGAAGTCAGGCAAGCGCCTGGGTGAGGCGCTGGTCGAGGCCGGCTTTGTCAAAGATGACCAGGTCGCCAAGGCCCTCGCCAAGCAGTTTGGCTGGGAGTACGTCGATCTCTCCGCGCCGGGCGCGACCGATCGCATCGACGTGAAGCTCATCCCCGACGACCTCGTGAAGAAGCACATGATTCTTCCGATGGGCAAGAACGGTGGTCGCCTCAGCCTCATCATCCACGATCCGCTTGACCTGCAACTGATGGACATGCTGCGCTTCCGCCTGAATGTGGAAGTGGATCCCAAGCTCAGCAGCAAGAGCGCCATCAAGAAGTATCTTGAAGGTTCGGCCGCGGGCACGGCACGCACGTTCAAGGCGACCGAAAGCCTGGTGACGGGATCAATCGACAGCAGCGTTGACAAGAGCGTTGACAAGTCGCTGGACAAATCCATCGACGTGACCGACGACGACGCGCCGATTGTGAAGCTCGCCAACCGCCTCATCGCGGAAGCGGTGCGCATGCGGGCGAGCGATATTCACGTGGAGCCCATGGCTGATCGCGTGCGGCTGCGGTATCGCATCGACGGCGTGTGCATGGAGCGTGACAACCTGCCCAAGCGCATGCAGAACGCCCTGCTGAGCCGCATGAAGCTGATGGCGGGCATCAACATCGCGGAAAAGCGCATTCCGCAGGACGGCCGCATCAAGCTGCCCGTGGATGATGTCAACATCGACTTCCGTGTGAGCAGTTGCCCGGCGTATCACGGCGAGAGCATCGTGCTGCGTGTTCTGCGTCCTGACAGCGTGCGCATCGGTCTGGCGAATCTGGGCTTTGAAGCCGAGAATCTCGCGGTATTCAACAAGATCATCCGCCGGCCCAACGGCATCTTCCTCGTGACCGGTCCCACCGGTAGCGGCAAGACGACGACGCTGTATTCCGCGCTCGACGTACTGAACCGCCCCGACCGCAAGATCATCACGGCGGAAGACCCGGTCGAATATAACTTCCAAGGCATCAACCAGTGTCAGGTGCGCGAGCACATCGGGCTGGGATTCAAAGAGATTCTCCGCTCGATGCTGCGTCAGGCGCCCAACATCATTCTGGTGGGTGAAATTCGCGATAAGGAAGTCGCGGAAATCGCCATTCAGGCCGCGCTTACGGGCCACTTGGTCTTCAGCACGCTGCACACCAACGACGCGCCCAGCGCAATCACGCGTCTTATCGACATGGGCGTCAAGCCGTTCCTGGTGGCCAGCTCTATTCAGGCCATCATGGCTCAGCGTCTGGCTCGCACCAACTGCAGCAAGTGCAAGCGGCTGGCGAAGGCCGAGGAGATGGACCCCAAGTACATGCGGCTCATCGGCCTGACGATGGAAGACGCGATGGGCAAGGCCATGAAGGGCGATGGCTGCGAAAACTGCAACGGCACCGGCTACCGCGGGCGTAAGGCGATTTTCGAGCTCATGCTCATGAACGCCGAGATCCGCGAACTGGCCTTCAACCTCGCGCCGGTGAGCGAGCTCCGCAAGGCTGCTCTCAACAACGGCATGCGTCCGCTGGTGGAAGACGGTCGTCGCAAAGTGCTGGGCGGCGTGACCACGCCGGACGAAATCGCCAGCATCGCGCAGGTTGATATTGACAACGAGTCCACGGTGGGCAAGCACTGAGTCGGTATTGGTTTTTCGCACATGACGCCGACGCGCAGCGCGGTCGGCTTGCAGGAGTCTGAATCATGTCCACGATGCAAATCGACCGCCTCCTCGACACGGTGGTCAAGTTCGGCGCCAGCGACTTGCACCTGACGGTCGGTCGTCCTCCGACCGTTCGTCTCCACGGCGGCCTGCGCAGCCTGCAGACCAAAGTCCTCGACAGCGAAGACATGGTCAGCCTCATGAAGTCCATCACGCCCGAGCGCAACCAGCAGGAGTTGCAGGAAGAAGGTACGACCGACTTCGGCTTCGCCTACGGCGACGCGGCGCGCTTCCGTGTGTCGGTCTTCCGACAGCGTGGCGATCTTGCCATCGTCTTGCGTCAGATTCCCAACCGCCTGTTGTCGATCGAAACGATCGGTCTGCCCGAGGTCGTGAAGGACCTGATCCGTCGCCCCCGTGGTATGTTCCTGGTGACCGGTCCCACCGGCTCGGGTAAGACCACGACGCTGGCGTCGATGATCAACTTCATCAACGAAACGATGGACCGCCACATCGTGACGATGGAAGACCCGATCGAATACTACCACTACCACAAGAAGTCGGTCATCAACCAGCGTGAAGTCGGCAGCGACGTGCCCAACTTTGCCGAGGCTCTCCGCCGCGTGCTGCGTCAAGACCCCGACGTCATTCTCGTCGGTGAAATGCGCGACTTGGAAACCATCGAGTCGGCCATCCGCGCCGCCGAAACGGGCCACTTGGTGTTCGGCACCCTGCACACCACCGGCGCAGCCAAGACCATCGACCGTATCGTGGACGCCTTCCCGGTCACCCAACAGAACCAGATCCGCGTGCAGCTCTCGACGGCACTCATCTGTGTGCTCAGCCAGGCCCTGCTGACCCGCATTGACCAGCCGGGCATGGTGGCGGCCTACGAGTTCATGGTCGTCACGCCCGCCATCGCCAACCTCATCCGCGACAACAAAACCTTCCGTATCGACTCCATGATCCAGACCGGTAAGAAGTTCGGCATGCAGTTGCTGGACGACCACCTCTGGAGCCTGTACATGGCCGGGAAGATCTCGGCGGAAGAGATGTACGACGTTTCGAAGAACCAGGCCGACATCCTGGCCAAGGTCCACCGGCTGGGCCGGACCATTGGTCGTACCGAACTGGACGACGAAGAAGCCCAGGACACTGGCGAAGCGACGGCCCCTGCCAAGCCGAACAAGTGAGCAAAAACCCGGTTGATCTGTCGTTCGGACGGTTCGAATGTCGGCCAGAAATGCCGACTGGCGGATCGTCTGTGATGAAAAACCCGGATGATCTGACCTCAAAAGGGCGTTATTACCCTTGGAATCCTCGAACCGCCGTGGTATCACATGCCGAATCGTTCTTGTGGTGCAGTGAGCACCCCGAGGGCGCGTCGGCATGTTTCGTTGTTGATACAAGCGGCCTTTGGAGTTTGGAAACCCATGCCAGCAGTCACCAACATCGATCCCGCTGAACTGAAAGGCCGCAAGATCGGCCGCGTTATGACCAAGATGGGGAAGGTCACGCGCGAGCAGGTGCATGAGGCACTGGCCATTCAGCAGACCCGCAAGGTTCCCCTGGGTCAGCTCCTTATCGAGCTTGGCTACTGCAAGCCCGAGGATGTGGCGGCGGCTCTGGCCGGTCAGGCGGGCATGGCGTACGACAGCCTGAAGGACTTCGACCTTGACGACAAGCTCAAGGATGTGATTCCGTCCGAAAACGTGCGCATGTACGAGGTCATTCCGATCGAGTACAACCCCACGAGCAAGCGGCTGAAGATCGCCATGAAGTCGCCCAACAACTTCCGCGCGGTCGACGACCTGCGGCTGCTGCTGGGCGGCAAGGTTGAGGCGGTGGTGGGGGACCCGACCGTCATCGACGCGGTCATTGCCAAGCACTTCTCCAAGAAGGAGTCGGTCAGTGACGTCGTCAGCAACCTGAAGGTTGATCCCAAGTTCCAAGCCTTGGGCAAGGGCGACCAGTCCATCGACCTGGAGGCACTGACGGACGCGGCCAACGACAACCAGGTCGTCAAGCTGCTCAACCTCGTGCTGCTGCAAGCCATCAAAGATCGCGCCAGCGATATTCACTTCGAACCGTTCGAAGACGAGTTCAAGATGCGCTACCGCATCGACGGCGTGCTGTATGAAATGGTCCCGCCGCCCAAGCAGTTGGGTCCGGCGATCATCAGCCGCGTGAAGGTCATGGCCGACCTGGACATCGCCGAGCGTCGTCTGCCTCAGGACGGTCGCGTGGAACTGACCGTGGGCGGCAAGCCCGTTGACTTGCGTATCGCCGTGCTGCCCACCATCCACGGCGAAAGCTGCGTGATGCGCGTGCTCGACCGCAGCAACGTCGAACTCAGCCTGGACCGCATTGGTCTGCGTCAAGACGATTACGACACCGTGAGCCGACTCATCACCAAGCCCAACGGCATCGTGGTGGTGACGGGCCCGACGGGTAGCGGCAAGACAACCACGCTGTACGCGGCGCTGGCGAAGTTGAATGACATTGAAACGAAGATTCTGACCGCCGAAGACCCGGTGGAATACGACATCGACGGTCTGTGTCAGTGTCAGGTGAACAACGAAGCGGGCAACACCTTCGCGAAGTTGCTCCGCAGCTTCCTGCGTCAGGACCCCGACGTGATTCTGGTCGGCGAAATCCGCGACCTTGAAACCGCGCAGATCGCGGTGCAGGCGAGTCTGACGGGCCACTTGGTGCTCAGCACGCTGCACACCAACGACGCGCCGAGCAGCATCATCCGTCTGGTGGACCTTGGCGTCGAGCCCTTCCTGCTGACGGCGACCATCGAAGGCGTTGTGGCCCAGCGTCTGGCCCGCACGATCTGCAAGAAGTGCAAGACCTCGTACACGCCCAAGGAAGAAGAGATCATGGAACTGGGCCTGCGCATGGAGCAGGTCGAGGGCAAGAAGTTCTCGGTGGGCAAGGGCTGCGAGAACTGCAACAACAGCGGCTATCGCGGCCGCGTGGCGCTCTTCGAGATCATGACCATGGACGACACCATGCGTGAGATGGTCATGAAGAACGCCAACACCGCACAGTTGCGTCGTTACGCGCGTCAGCGCGGCATGCGCACGCTGCGTGAGAGCGGTCTGATGTCCATCTACGACGGTGTCACAACGATTGACGAAGTCGTGCGTGAAACGCTGGAAGACGAAGTGTAATTGACAGGCATGAAGGCACGGGGCAGGAAGTGAAACCACGAGTCCGCTGCGGCGACTCGAAACGAGATTCGGGAGTCTGATTCATGGCGACGTTTGCATATGAAGCTCTGAGCACGTCCGGCAAGCCGCAAAAAGGCACCGTGGAAGCGACCTCAACCGAGGAGGCGATCGCAAAGATCAAGAGCCAGGGGCTCTATCCCTCCAGCATCAAGGAACAGGCTGCCGCCAAGAAGGATGGCGGCGCGCCCGCTGGTGGCGAAGCTGCAAAGAAGAAGAAGCCCGGCACCCGCCGCGGCGGCTCGGTGGGCCCCAAGCAGCTCACCACCTTCACTCGTCAGCTCTCCACGCTGCAGGACGCAGGTCTGCCGCTGCTGCGCAGTCTGCAGATTCTCGAGAGCCAGCAGAAGCCCGGCAAACTGAAGAACACGCTGATCGGCATCTCTGAGGAAGTCGAAGGCGGCACGGCTCTGTCAGAAGCCATGAGCAAGTATCCCAAGGCCTTCAACCACCTCTACGTCAAGATGGTGGCGGCAGGCGAGGTCGGCGGTGTGCTGGACATCATTCTGCAGCGTCTCGCCGAGTTCATGGAAAAGAGCGAACGCCTGAAGCGCAAGATCAAGGGCGCGATGGTGTATCCCATCGTCGTCATCGGTATCGCCACGATCATTCTCACGGCGATCATGGTGTTCATCATTCCGAAGTTCGAGGAAATCTTCAAGGACTTCGGCGTCGATCTGCCGCCACTCACAATGTGGCTGATGGCCACCAGCCGCTGGTTCGCCGGCACGATGGCCGGTCAGGTCATTCCGGGCTGGATCGTCATCCTGCCTTCGCCGTTCCTTCTGTGGTTCCTCTTCAAACTCATCCGCAAGACCGAACCCGGTCGCGCGGTGACTGACATGGCCACGTTGCGCATTCCGGTGTTCGGCGGTCTTGTCCGCAAGACGGTCATCGCCCGCTTCACGCGCACGCTGGGCACGCTCATCGCGGCGGGCGTGCCGATTCTGGAAGCCATCAAGATCACGAAGGAAACCAGCGGCAACTACGTCTTCGAGAAGGCTCTGCAGGGCGTGTACGACAGCATTCGTGAAGGTGAAGGCTTCGCCGGTCCGCTGCGTGAGAGCAAGACCTGCGACGCCATCGTCGTGAACATGATCGACGTGGGTGAAGAGACCGGTGAACTCGACCAGATGCTCATGAAGATCGCCGACAACTACGACGAAGAAGTCGACGTCGCCGTCGCATCGCTCGTGAGCCTGCTTGAACCTTTGATGGTCGTTTTCCTGGGCGGCTTCGTCGGTCTCATCGTCGTGGCGATGTTCCTGCCACTCGTCAAGATGATCCAAAGCCTTCAGGGCGGCGGCGCGGTGTGATTGCAAGGGCGGGTCCGCTCGGGCACACTCGCCCGGGCGGGCAGGATGGTCAAAGACGGAACCGGATCGAGCGCGGAGCGCACATGCACGGACAGAACAGTCACAACCTCTCGCAGCCCTCGCCCGCGCGGCGCGGCTTCACGATTGTCGAAATCATCTTCGGCATTCTGATCATCGCGCTCATCATGGGTCTGCTCATCATCTCAGTGCGTGCGGCCCGGCGCAGCGTCATCAGCGCGGTGGCGGCCAACGAACTGCGCGAGATCGGCAAGGCCATCGATACCTTCCAGAACGAGTTCGGCTTCGCCGTGCCGCTCGTCGCTGAGCGTCGCCTGCTGACGGGCGACAACGTGGGCGGCTGGAACACCATCGTGTCGACCACCGTCGCGGCTCCTGATCGCAACACCATCCGCGTCTACAACCGCGGCGACGCGGCGGACCTTGAAGTGCTCCGCGGGGTCAACTCCGAGCGCGATCCCACGGCGAATCTTCCGTTTGGTGAGAACAGCGATCAGATCACCGCCAACAACGGCGCGACGCTGACGGCGGGCTTTGACCAGAGGTTCAGCACGCTGTCGGTCCCTTACTTTCTGATTGGCGCCCTTGATTCTCCTTACGCCGCCGGCCTGACTGATGTGCCGATCGACGGCATTGCGGGGCCCGGTTTCTTCGCTCCGCGTGCGGGCGGCACGTTTGAAGTGCCCGAGTCCGCGCGCCGCACGGCTGCTGCCACCCGCAAAGACGTCGGCAAGCGGTATGAGGCGCTTGCGAAGTTTGACGGCGCGTACAAGCTGGTGGTCGAGACCACCAACAGCAGCGGACGGCGCGTGGAACTGCAGGATCGCAACGGTGCTGCGGTTCGATACTACCTGTGGATCAATGAATTCAACGAGGCGGGCACCTGGCGCGAGCCGCGCACGCTGGATGAGATGAACATTCCGCGGATGGTCGGCCGCGTGGGCGTCACGGTTGCTGGCGAGAGCGTTGTGCCTTCGTCCCGCGATCTTGCGGCCAACACAGCTCTGCGCGGGCGCTACATGTGGGCGCTGGTCGCCGCTGGCCCCAACGGAGTCTTTGGCGACGAGAGCGACACGGTCATCGCCAGCCGTCTGGGTGTGAGTGCCAGCGCCGCGCCGGCGGAACGGGCGCGCCGTCGCCTTGAAGCTGAACGCGACAACATCGTTGTCTACGGGGAGGCCAAGCGATGAAGCCGCTTCAACAAGCATTGCCTGTGGGCGTCGCGCGGCGTGGCTACACCATCGTCGAGCTGCTGGTGGTCGCGGGACTTCTCCTGCTGCTGCTGGGCGTGGCGGCGGGGGCGCTGGGCAGCCTGCTGCGATCCAGCGAGCGATCGCTCGCGGAGAATCAACTTCGCGTCGGACTTTCGGCGGCGCGTGATCTGGCGCTGCGCAGTGAAGGTGGCGACGCGGCCGCGGTGTTCATCATTGAGAACGGGCGCTGTCGCATCGTGCCTGCGGTGTCGGTGGGAACGCTGGTGAATGACGAAGTGCTGGGTGTTGATGGCGCGGTGCAGCAGTCACCTGCGACCGGCACGCCCTTGCGAGCCAACCGCGAAGTCTTCGTGCCTGTGGCGCTGGCGGAGCCCATCGCGCTGCCTGCACGCTGGACGGTGCGCGGCTTTGCGGAGCCGGGCCTGCTGCACACCACCGCTTCACCCAATGGCTGGTACGAGTGGGTGAACGACGTGCAGGCATCGACGGCGGAAGCCGGCAACTGGGTGCTGCCGGAGACCAGCACGCTTGACATCGAAACGGCGGACGAGGGCTGGCGTCGCCAGACGTTCATCGTCCGCTTTGAGGCAAGGACAGGCAACCTGGTGACCAACTCCAACGCGACGGTGCTCGTGGTGGATGTGGTGCCGACGGATGAGTTCCGCGGGGCCGCTCCATACAACACTGCGTCGACGCGGCTGGACGAACTGGATGATGACCTGGCTCCGGCGGTGCGGCGATTGCTCGCCAGCCGCACGCTGCACCCGCTCAACACGCAGCTCAATGGAACAACCGCGCTGCATCGCCTGCTGGGTGATCGCAGCAACGACACGATTCTGGCGCGGCCCGTGCAGACGATCGCGCTGGCGCTGGAGACTTCAGTCGCTTCAGGCATCAGTGCCCGTGGCCTGAACCGCGCAACCAACTCGCTGCTGGTGCGTCCGGAAGACATCGGCGCGAATCCTTCGCCGCTTGACGTGGCGCTGGTTCCCGGCGCTGTCGACGCAGCGGAAGTGCAGACTCGCATCAATGCGTGGATCGCGCCTGATCTGGCGGCGACCGCCACCGCGCCGGCGAATGTCAACGAGCCTTACGAGGCGCGCATTTTCACGTTCTCGAGATATCTGGGGAGCATGCAGGAGGTCAAGCCGTGACGCACGCTTCATTGGTTCCAACCGTCGTTCGCAGTCGCGCGGGCTTCACGCTCATCGAAGTGCTCATCGGCGTGATCGTGCTGGGGCTGGGCCTGCTGGGTCTGGCGTCGGTCTTTCCGGCGGTTGTGGTGCAGCAGAAGCAGGCGGCTGACGCAGTGCAGGGTGACTCCACCGCCAAGAGCGTGGAGGCGCAGCTGCGGGCCAGTCCGAGCTTCAATCGTCCGTTCGATGGCGCGGCGGATCGCCTGCGCATCAACAGCACGTTCAGCGTCATCACGACGCAAACAGGCCGCACAGCATGGGAGATCGGCACGGGCTCGGGCAACGAGAACGGCGCGGTGCGCTTTGACACCGACAACGGCACGCTCTCTGTGCTGATGCCCGACGGCGGCCGTGTGACGGCAGATCTGCAGGAAACGGTGCCGAGCGTGCAGAGCATTCAAACGGCCGAAGTGATCGACATCACGCAAGTGGCGCGGCTCTTCCCGCAGCCCAAGTTCCGCGCGGCTCAAGCCGGCACGGTGCGCAACAAGAATGATGGCCCGCAGTTCGTGTGGGACATGGCTATTCGGCGTGACAAGGGCACTTCAGCCTTGCTTGAGCCCTTGGGGAGCGACGCTCTGCAGGTTGCGATCTTCGTGCGGCGGATTGATCCGGGCATTCGCGGCAACCTCGACACGGTCTTTGGCGGCGCCACGCCTGTGGTCGCGGTCGGTGCGGATGTCGACGGCGTGCCGACGCTGAACGGACGCGGGCAGTACTCGCCCATTCTTCGCGGCCAGCTTTCGGTGTATGAGCCGACCAATGGCGACGCTCGTGCCCGCAACGTTGTGATCCTGGAGCCCGGCTCGGTCGAGGGCATCGATGACGACGTTGTGGTGCAATGGCTCGCGCGTACCAACCAGAAGTTCGTTGGCCCGCAAGGCCAGGTGTGGACTGTGCTGGCTGTGCGCGAGATCGAAGACGACACGGTCATGACGCTTGACCAGGTGATGGATGATCGCACGCAGAATCTCGGCGGCGACACGGTGGACATCCTGTTCACCATGCACACGCCCGCCAACGTCCGCGTGATCTCGCTCGCGGCTCCGACCCGCCCCGCGTACGGCCCGGCCAACTAATGCCCGCACGCGCCCGATCGCGGCGCGAAAGGAAGACTGACGTGAACGTTCGCTTGCCTGTCAGATTCTCTTTGATCGCCACCGCGCCCGCCGGGCGGGCTCGGCGCGGCTTCACACTGCTGGAGATCCTCGTCGCCCTGGGCGCTGTGGTCGTGGTGGCGGTGGGGCTGGCGACGATTTTCCGCTCAGTCGGTGACACCGTTTCAGCCGGTCGGCGGCTGAGCCGTCAGAATCAGATCGGCAAGCTGCTTGAGCAGCAGTTGCGGGCTGATATCGAGAGCATCACGCGGGACGGCTTTCTGGTCGTGCGTCAGCAGTATGCTGATCGCGACGCGGACGGCGTGCTTGATCGCAACGGCGCCAATGCTGATGTCATTCCGCTCTTTGAAGGCCAGGAAGCCGATCGTCAGCGTCTGCGTCGCAGCGATGAGATCATCTTCTTCCGCAAGGGCACCTTCCAGAGCCAGCGGGCGCCGCTTGGCGACGATACATGGCGGGCCAAGTCCAATGAAGCGATGATCTACTACGGGCACGGCCAGCGCCGACGCGAAGATGATCCCAGCACCGGTCTGGATCAGGTTCGTGAGCCCAAGATCAACGACGCCAACAACCCTGTCGCCACAGCGACGGATGACGTGCGACTGGGCCGCTTTGTTGATGACAACCCCAACGCCACGGCGGACGCATGGTCGCTGCTGCGGAAGACGACGCTGCTGGTGCCCATCAGCACCAGCGACGGCACGCTGCCAGCGGGCGCGATCTATGACGTGCTGGCGACGAACATCGACGCGAAGCGCGACAAGGAATCGCAGATCGCCGGTCAGCCTGCGGCGCCGAGCATCTTCCGCGGCATCAATCGCGGCATGGGGCCTGAGTTTCCTACGACCGAGTTCCCCTACGGGCGATTCAACGACCACGTGTGGATCAGCGACGCGGGGCTGCCCATCGGCAACAACTACGAGCGTTCGATCGGCCCGGACTTCATGCCCGGCCCGAGTCTGGCCAGCGGACTGGTGGATGTCGCGACGACCTCGCTCGCGGAGATTCGCACGCAGGTACTTGGATATGCCGACACGCGGCCCGTCGCGGCGGGGTTCGCTCCCATCTTCGCGATGCCGGGTGAACTTGGTCTGCTGTCGCCGGCGTTTCCTTCTCCCAGCGCGACGTTCTCGTTTTCACGCGTGAACAACCCCACGGCGGTCCCGGTTTCACGCCCCGGAACGTATGAATCGATCGACTACATGCACGGCTGGATGAGCAACTCGTTCCCCGGTCGCGCCGCCGCGGCCAACGGGAGCGATCAGTTCAACCTCGACGGCGTGGGACTGGGCACGGACGATGTCACGGGCGTTCGCCCGCGCTACATGCCCGGGGCGGAGCGTCTGTACGACCTGCTTGCCCTGACACCGGGCAATCTTGAAGAGTCGCGGAAACTTGCGAGCATGCTGGCGGATCGGCGCATGCTGCAAAGCTCGGTGCTGCTGTCGAGCTGCACGGAGTTCATCGTCGAGTGGACTTTCGGCGAAGTTGACGATGACGGCAGCGTGACGGGGACATCGGGCGCCACGATCTGGTACGGCCCGCGTGAAGATCCCGCGCAAGCGCTTGCGCGGGATGGCGTGGTGGGTCACTTCATCTACAGCGATGTCGCCGGTGATCTCGGGAACGTTGAGACGCCCGTGCTTCGCCGCGATGGTTCGTTCGGCACGGCCCACGCCGTGACGCCGCGGCTGATCTATGGCTACACGCCCAGTGACGCAGACGGCGAGCCCGTGAGCGTGACGAGTTACTTCGGGTACGTTGATCCGACGTTTGATCCTGATCTTGACGGCAATGGCTCGGCTGATGGCGCGGTGGACGCGGCCCAGCAGACGTTGTCCTGGCGCTGGCCCAGCATGATCCGCATGCGTGTCACAGTGAGTGACCCCATCGACAAGGAACTGGAATCGACGTTTGAGTATGTCTTTTCGCTGCCTGCCCAGTGAGGCGAGCGTCGCTTGAATCGAACTTGAACGCGCACGCGACGATGCGTCGTTTGCGCCGGGATGAGTGTGCATTATGGGTACCAAGTCAGTCCAGTCTGAGAGCATTCCGCAGTCCGCGATGCTTGCGCGCGGCACCATGACAGGTGTGCTGAGCGCTGCGGCCGGCGCCCCGTGCGCCGTGCAGGTGCGTCGCGGGCGCGAGGGCTCGTTCCTCGTGCTCGTCGTGGGCACGCTCGCGCTGCTGGCGGTCATCACCATTGTGTACGTCGCGCTGGGCAACGCTGACACGCGCACCAAGGCCGCGGCGCAGAGCCGCGTGCAGCAGGACGATGTGGCGCCCAAGGTCGGTGAGTACATCGCGTCAGTCATCGCTGACGATGTGCTGGCGACGGAGTTCACGGGCGAAGTGACGAGCGTCGTCGCCACATCGGGCCAGCCGGGCGGCACGAACCTGCGTGCGCTGCTGCGTCGTGAGACCTCCGATGCGCCGGGCGTGCGTCCCAACCTGTCGAGTCTGGCTGGCACACCTCCGGAACAGGCGTTTGATCCCGTCGGAACGCTTAACGCTCAGGTGCAGAGTGATCTTTTCACTTCGCCCATCGCTGCTGCGGCCAATCCCAGTTATCTGATTCCCGCCAGCGACCCGTACCTCGCGAGCACGCTGCCTGTGAACTTCAACAACGAGTTCGCGCGTGGCCAGGGCCCCAGTTCGGCGGTGTTGCCCGATCGTCCGTATCTGTACGACCTTGACTGGCTCGCGATCTCCAACTTCGCGCCGGATGGCGCGTTCGTGAACCTGGAGAACCTGCGGAACAACTTCCGTGCATCGTCCGTGGATCTGCGTCGCGACAAGACGCTCTACACCATCAACGGCCTGTCCACGCAGGACACGGTCTTTGACACGCCCGCGGACCAGAACAACCCCTTCCACTGGACGATGTATCAGCAGCGCGCCTTCCAGCCCGGCAAGCTCACCGCTCAGTGGGCCGACGCGGACGGCGACGGCATGCTCGACTCGCGCCTGTTTGAAATGGTCGACGTTTTCGGTGGCGTGGGCCGCCGCGTCGCGCCGTCTCTGAACAGCGCCAACGTGCGCTACTTCATCGCGGCTCGCGCGGTGGACCTTTCGGGCATGGTCAATGTCACGACCGCCACGGAATTCACGACGGGCACCAACAACGCGTTCGTCGCTGGCGCGACGCCTGCGGATGTTGACCTGCGCCGTCTGCTGACGCAGGCTGACGTGTACGCCGACCAGAACCCCATCGGCAATCCCAATACGCTGGCCGGGTATCAGGGGCTCATCCAGTTCCCCGATCCGACGGACCTTGGCGGCACCAGCGGCCCTCGCATTGATCTGCCTCAGAATTACACGCTCTACGACGAGGCTTCAGCCTTCCGCGCTGGCTCCGCGGCCTTCGCCGCGCTGCGATTGAGCTTGGCCACCAACACCATCGTCCCGCGCGACGTGGTGGGCAACCCCAACATCATCACGCTGGCAGAGCCTGACTTTCAGGTCACGCTCGACAATTCGGTGCTGGGCGCGTATGCGGCGCAGCTCAAGAACTTCAACCCCAACCAGCCCGCGCAGCTGCGTGCGCTGCAGGCGATCTTCGGCGCTCCTTTCCCGGCCACGGGCGGTCTTCCGGGCGGCCCGGCCTTCACCCCCGAGCAATGGGCGGCCATGCGTCAGGTCGCGTGGGACCAGTCCAAGAAGAGCCTTGTGGGCGGGGCGTACAACGCGTCCAACACCAACGATGGCGCGTTGCCGGGCGGCCTGTTCACCACCTCGGACCTCAGCGAACTGCTCACCCGCTTCGGCGTGAACAGCGACGAACGCTCCGCGCTCGAGATCGTGCTGGGCGGACGTGACGGCACGCAGGGGCAACTCACGCAGCGGTTTGACCCGCTGCGTTCCAACCGGCCTGAGTCGCTCGAACTGGTCCGCTTTGAAGTCGATCCTGCGACAGGCATTGACGATGCGCCCGCCTTGGGCAGCGAGCAGGACCGCGTCATGCGGCTCTTTGGCAGCGACATCCGCCGCCTCATCACGCCGCTCAACGGCGCGCGTCAGTTCCGCAGCGCGTCGTCGTTCATCGACGCGTCGACGGGCATCGTGGAGTCAGTTGATCCGGAACGCCTGCAGGGCAATGAACTGAAGGCGGATCTTCGTGCGATTCTCGACGCGGGTGACGTAAGCGACCAAGGCGATCTTGCTGAGCTTTACCGCGGCTATGCCGACGGCTTGGCTCCCTTCTCCTTCATTGATAGCGCATGGCAGCGCAACCAGTTCACAACGCCTCCTCAGGGTTTGCCGAGTCGCACGCTGTTCTACGGCTATCGCGGGCCCGAAGCTGCACTGCTCACGGCGGCCCATATGGCCGTCAATCTCCGTGACTTCGCGGACATCGACACGCGTCCGAGCGCGGCGACGGTGATCTTCTCCAACGACGTGCTGGCCAGTCTGAACCCCGTCGGTGCCGGCACGCTTCCCGCGGGAACCAACGCTCTCGCGCCGCTGAGCAACTACGCACCGTGGTTCGCGGGTCTGGACAACTTCGGCTACCGCGAGCAGCCGGAAAAGGCGCTCTCCCGCCGCCTTGCGCTCGAGCCCGAGAAGTTGGCTGTCAGCAACAACGACGTGGTTGCGCCGGCGGTGAACGTCTACGGCGTGGAGCCGCAGATCTTCATCACGGAAGTGTCGACGATGACCATCTACGTCGACGATCCAACGACCACACCGACCGCCGGCACGCAGGTCAGCATTAACCTTGATCAGCCAGGCAACGCAGGTGATCCGGGAGCCGGTCCGAGCCCGCTGAACTTTGTCGGTTCCGGCACCATCTCTGAAGCTGCTGACAGCGAAGTGATGGCGCGTGTCATCAGTTTCAAGATTGTCAATCCGTTTGATCGGCCCGTGCAACTGAGTCGCGCACCGTTCTCGGATGGCGACACGGTCGGCCAGAACGAGCCGACAAACCCCCGTGATGAGGTCCCGCCGACGCGGTGGGTGAATGGCCGTCATTTTGATATCGATGCGTTCCACACGTTCGCCTCGGCGCCCTCGGGCAATCCGCTGGTTCGCCCCGACTCGCTGCGCGACTACCAGTACATCCGCGTGGGTGAAGGTCAAGGCGCCCGGTACTACTTGCTCATGGCGCTGCAGCAGCAGAGCGTGGGCGGCGTGTACGCGCCCGACATCAGCAACCGAATCGGTACGGGAACGCGCCAAGCGCCGCCCATCACCCTCGAGCCCATCACGCTGCAGCCTGGCGAGACCGCGATTCTCTACGCCATCTCGGAGCCTCCCGCCCGCATCGCCGAACGTATCGACGATATTCGCAACTACTCCGGCAAGGACAACCCGGCGGACGTGGAGCGGTTGATCACCAACCAACTGCTCAGCGGCGATCTGGGCCTCAGGCGCTACTGGATTCCGCTCTATCGCCCCTTCCTGCCCGCTTCGGCTTCTGACTCCACACCCACCAATGCTCTGACATCCATCGCAATCACTGGTCCGGGCATCAGCGCCGCGAGTGGCCTGCAGGAGATGGACCGCTTCGTTGACGTCGTTCCGCCGGATCCGGCGCCCCTGGGCGCTCGCAGCGTCACGCTGTGGCGTGCGGACCGCCGCCTCGAGCGCGAACTGCGTCCAGTGGCGTATGGCGGATGGGACTTGGTTGATCTGTGGAACGGGCGCGCTGCGAATGAGAACTTCGCCGCTCCGCCCGCCAACCCCTCGCCTTTCGAAACGACGACACCCCCGCGTTTCGTCCTGGCCCCAAATGATGTTCGCAACGATGTGATGCTGGATCGTTTCAAGGTTCCCTTCGGTCGCCCGCTTGACAGCGCCGTCAAGCTGGATCCCTCGCTGGGCCCGGTGCTCTCGCAGCGACTGCGCTTTGACGGCACTGACGAGGCTGATCCTCGCGATCTCAACGGCATCACCGTGGTTGCTGCACGCAGCTACCGTCGCTCGGGTGACCCGGGTGTGAACTACATCGGCGGCAACACACCGGCAGGTGTCCTGCCCATGTACTGCATCGAACCCAAATACGCGGGCAGCACCGCCGCAACGGCGCTGGCGTGGAATCTTGGCTTTGAGTCCGCGATTCTGTCCAACACGGACATCCGGACCACCGGTATCGTCGGCGTCGCGGGCACCCGTCCTGAGGAAGACGGACCCGACCCGTTCCTGAATGGCGATCCCAACCAGTCGCCTTCCGGTACGTCGTCGGGGACGGGCACGCAGCCAGTCGCAGCCCCGCTGGGTGGTGCGTTTGAGAACGTCGTCGACGCTGTCAACGTACTTCGCGGCACGACTTCGACCGGAGTTCCGTCGAATCCGCAGCGCGTGTTGATCAGCTCGATGTTCTCGGCGCCCTTCCAATGGGGTGTCAGCGGGCTGCTGTCCAACAGCACGATCACAGCATCTCCCGAGCCGGGTACCTTCGGCGGCCGTTCATTCGCGGCCACGCATGGCGAACGTCCCGAGCAGGCGACGTCGCTGGTGGCGCCGGCTTTGTGGCGGTACTACAACGAGATGTACCCCTCGCTGCTGCAGGCGGGTACACGGCAGTTGGTCAATCCCCTGCCGACCACGACCGGCACCCTCGCATTTGTCGAGCATCACCTGTTCCGGTCGTTCCGGTACGACATTGCATCGAACCTTCTGGGCCTGGGGCTGCCCGATGGTCGCGTCGTTGGTGGTCCGGTCACGGCTGCCAACCCGAACCCCGAACCGCCAATCTCGACTCTCCGTTTGACTGACCTTCTGCTCCCGCTGGGTCTGGGGCCTATGGAGATGCCGGTGGGTGCCTCTGGCGCCGGTGCATGGCCCGGCACCGCTCCTGTGCTGAACCCCAACGTTCTGCCTGAAGCGCTGCGCCGCTACACGACGCTGGGTGAGGCGGTGGCTATCGCGATGGGGTATGAGGCCAACGGTGGCGCTTTGCCCGCGGCGCGATTCGACGATGACCCTTCCCTGTGGCTGGCTCCGCGTGATCGCAGCGGTGATTTCCGCCTGATCACACCGCAGGTGCCTGCAACCGCGCAGGACTCGCTTCGCCGCGACGCGTCGGATCTGCTGATGCTCGACGCCGGCAACGTCGCGACCGATCGCTTCGTGCCCTTCATGGACTTGAACGGCGATGGCGTCGCGCAGGTCGATGAGCCCACATGGGGCTTGGGCATTCCCGCGGCCGCGAATGTGCTTGAGCAGTTCGCAGTCGTCACGGCCCCCTCCGGCTTTGACGCGCCGCCCAGCGGCAACCTGCAGCAGCGGCGCGATTTCGCCGCCCGTCGCATCCGTGAGCAACTGACCACGGCGGTGCCGGGACTGGTGAACATCAACACCGCACCGGTGCAGGTGCTGCGCACGCTGCCCATGGTCAGCCCGCTGCCCACGCTGCGTGCAAACGTCGACCAGACCGATCTGATCGCGGGAAACACCCTCAACAACAACGTTCGTCGCACCTTTGATAACGGCGTCAACGCCTGGGACAACAGTCCGTTCCTTGCGTGGCGCATGACGGCGGCGGGCGCACCGACAGGCCCGGTCGTTGATCAGGCCACCGACATCGCGCCCACGCTGGCTGCGTACCGCGATCTGTATCCCGAGCGCATTCGTCGGGATGCGTCGATCATGATGCAGAGCCGCGCCCAGGCGCTCAATCTCAACGGCACGCTCGCGTCAGCGCTCTTCACATCAGGAGCGAACCTCGACGACCAGATCGGCGCGTACAACTACACCGGCGCCAACGGTCTGGCCAATCGCATCACTCCCGCCCTGTGGACGTGGGCTGGCGCGATGAACGCCAACGACGTGCTGCAGTTGTGGACGCGTGCGAATCAGACGCGTGAAGACGCGAGCGGCATCGCGGCTGTTCGCGGGCAGCCGGGCGTGCGTTCATCCGGTGAACTGATCGTCTCTCGCATGCTGTGGCCCGATGCGGTGTCCAACACGCGGTTGTCGGCTCCGACCAATCGCGGCGCGACTCCCACGTTCCGCAAGGACATTGTGCGAGGGCTGCCCACCAATCCGGACTACCTCGGGTTTGACCAGCATCTGGGACCCATCGCCACGGCGGTGGTGTCACGCGGGATCAACTCCTCGTTTGTCGGTCTTGATCCGCTGCAGCGCCACACGCTCGACGACGGTGCATTGGCGGGTAATGCTCGGACAAATCCTGACAGCATCAGCAGCACGCCGCGCAACCTCAACCATGAGAGGCTGATCATTCCCGGAGCGATGATGTCGGCGGCAACCACGCGCAGCGACGTGTTCGCGGTGTGGTTCACCGTCTACGGCTTCCGCGAGGGTGATGTGAACACGCCGGCGCCCGCGCCAGGTCAGGATCCCGCGCCGCTGCTGCCCAGCATCCAGCGTCGCTTCCTGATGGTCATCGACCGCTCGAACGTGACGCAACTGGGCGAGAAGCCCCGCATCGTGCTCTTCAAGGAAGTGCCGATGTGAGCAACGACAGCGAAGCGCGATAAAGCGATACATCGAAAATGAACAGGAGGCGGACCTGAGTTTCAGACTCGGATCCGCCTCCTGTTGATTTTCGCTTTGACGAATATCGCTTTCAATACTTCAGCACGCTCTGCACCAGTCCGCAGTCGCGAATCTTGCGAACGCCGCTGAGGGCCGTGAGTTCGATAAGCACGCTGACACCGATGATCTCTACGCCGCCGGTGGGCTTGGCGGTTTCTCGCACGAGCTGGGCGCAGGCTTCGAGTGTGCCGCCTGTGGCCAGCAGATCGTCAACGATGAGCACGCGCTTGGCGTTCTTGAGGGCGTCGGCGTGCATCTCGAGGCGGTCGGTGCCGTACTCGAGGGCGTACTGCACGGCGCGCACCTGACGGGGCAGTTTGCCGGCCTTGCGCACCGGCACAAAGCCTGCACTGAGGGCCTGCGCCACGGCGATGCCGAAGATGAAGCCCCGGCTTTCCGCGCCGATGACGGTGTCAATGTTCAGCCCGCGGAAGGGGTTGGTCATGTATTCAATCGCGAGGGCCAGCCCGCGCGGATCACCCAGCAGCGGTGTGAAGTCCTTGAAGAGAACCCCGGGCTTGGGAAAGTCGGGCACATCGAGAATGAGTTTGGAAAGGTCTTGCACGTTTTTGCCCTGACGGAAACTGCGATGGAGAAAGACGCGCCTTGAGCGCGACCGGCATGTTAGCCGGTTGTGCCGCACGTGACTCGGACCAGCCGCGGGCATCGAATCGAGTGAGCGGGGTGCAGACCCGCCGCCGAGCGTGCCTCATGACGCGGCCGGCGCCACTACGCTGTGAGTGACTTATGGCCAAGACTCCCAAGAAACCCGACGATGAGACTCCCGCCGACAAAACGCCTGGCGACAAGCCGGCAGTGCCGACCTCAGGCCGCGGACTTGAGATCGTGGAGCCTATCGGCAAGCGCGTGCTGATCCGTAAGGACGATGACAAGAAGCAGACCAAGGCCGGCATTCACCTGCCGGACAAGGTGGAGATTCCCACGTTGACGGGTCGCATTCTCACGATCTCCGCCGAAGTCGAGCGCGACGAGAACTACCCGCTCGAACGCTACGACCGCGTGCTCTTTCACCCCAAGCACGCCATTCCCGTCGATTTTGAAGGCGGCAATCGGCTCTATGTGGTGCCGGTGGAAGATGTGGTCGCGGTCTTTCGACGCGAAGAGTGAGTCGCATCCGCCGCGCGTTTCGCGCGGTTGGCCTGGGCAGCAACACGCATGCATTCGGTCTTTGACGCTCGTCGCTTCCTCATCCCCTTTCGCTCATCGCTGCTGCCGCAGATCTTCACCGACACGCTGGTGATCGGCGGGGGCGTGGCCGGCCTGCGCGCTGCCATCTCCGCCGCTCAGCATGGCGAGGTCATCGTGCTGGCCAAGGGTGACTTCAAGCACACCAACACCGCCTGGGCTCAGGGTGGCGTGGCGACTGTGCTCGATCCGGCGGACACCATCGAGAGCCACGTGCAGGACACGCTGGTGGCGGGCGCGGATGCGTGTGATGAGAGCATCGTGCGGCTTGTCGTGGAGCAGGGGCCGCGCCGCATTGAAGAGATGTTCAGTTGGGGCATGCGCGTTGACCGCGACCAAGGCGGCAGAGTCATGCTGGGTCGCGAAGGTGGCCACGCGGCCCATCGCATCATTCACGCGGGCGGCGATGCCACCGGTGCGGAAGTGCAGCGTGTGCTGCTCGAACGCGTGAAGCAGACGGCGGGCATTCGCGTTTTCGCCAACTGTTTCGCGCTGGACTTGATCACGCCCAACGACAGCGAAGGTTCGCCCGTGATGGGTGCAATCACGCACCATCCCAAATTCGGGCTGCAGATGATCTGGGCCCGCAGCACCATCCTTGCGGCTGGCGGCAGTGGGGTGCTTTTTCGCGAAACAACCAACCCGCCGCAAGCCACCGCCGACGGACTCGCGATGGCGTACCGCGCTGGCGCGACGCTGGCCGACATGGCGTACATGCAGTTCCACCCCACAACGCTGTATCTCGCGGGAGCGTCGCGCAGTCTGATCACTGAAGCCATCCGCGGTGCGGGCGCGTACCTGCTGGATGAAGCCAAGAACCGGTTCATGATCGGCGTGCACCCCATGGCCGAACTGGCGCCGCGCGACATCGTGAGCCAGGCCATCGTGCGCCAACTCGCCCGCCAGGGCGGCGGCAAGGTGTATCTCGACTGCCGCCACATCGCGGGCATCAACGAGCGCTTCCTTGGCTTCGCCGAACTGCTGCAGAAGTTCGATCTCAACGCTCAGACCGATCTGATTCCGATTCACCCCGCAGCGCACTACATGGTGGGGGGTGTGAAGACTGACGCAAGCGCCCGCACCAACGTGCCCGGGCTGCTCGCCGCCGGTGAAGTCGCAAGCACCGGTCTGCACGGAGCCAACCGCCTCGCCAGCAATTCGCTGCTGGAGGGACTTGTCTTCGGCGCGATCGCAGGCGAAGCCGCAGCCGACGGTTGGAATGGCGCACGCAGCCTGCCCCGGCCCGGCCCCGTCAGCATCGTGAGCGATATCCGCCCCAGCGACCGGGGCGAACTGGACCTGACCGACGTGCGCAGCAGCCTGCGCAGCGCAATGTGGAAGAACGTGGGCATCGAGCGCACCGGCGCCAAACTGCAGGGCGTCGCCGAGATGATCGACTTCTGGGGTCGCTACACCCTCGACAAGATCTTTGACGAGCCCTTTGGCTGGGAAACCCAGAACATGCTGCTGGTGGGGGCAGTCATGGCCCGGGCTGCCCTCTGGCGGGAAGAAAGCCGCGGCTGTCACCTCCGGCTTGATTTTCCCAACCGCCGTCCTGAGTTTGCAAAACAGGACATCTGGGGCAAGAGCCGCAAGGTGTCGGGGTGACGCAGGCCGGTCCGACGGAGGTTCGGGCAACGCGAAATCTCCTCGTCACCTTGCGAAAATGTCGATTCGGCATCCAACCTTGCAGCGCAGCGAACCGTACATTGACGGATCCTGACGGAGGTCGCATGGCGATGATGCTTGCCACGTCGTTTGCAAAGAACTCACGCGATTGCACGCCTGGCAACGCCGGGCGGTGGCTCCGACTGTCCGCGCTCCTCGCGCTGACGGCGGCCGGTGGCCTGCTGACCTCGTGTTCAAGCGACCCACGCGCTGCGCCAACGACGACCAGCGGTTCAATGGGCATTATCACCGAGCCTGCGCCGGTGGTGGAACCAGCAACCGCAACTGTCACGAGTGAACCTTGGACGTTCGAGTCCGCCGTCGGCCGGCTGATCACCACGCCGAATTTTCGCATCTACACGACCGCCACAAGCGAGGCGATGCTCACGCGTCTGCCGACCTTTTCTGAAGCGGCTCTCAAGCACTACACGTCTGCTCTGGTCCCCCTGCCCGCGCCTGACGCACCCATGGAAACGTTCATCATGGGCAACCGTCCGCAGTGGGAGCGGCTGACGCTGCGAGTGATGGGGTCTGACGCTGACCCGTATCTGCAGATCGCCCGCGGCGGGTTCGCCGCTCGGGGACGCGCCATTCTGTGGGATATCGGCCGGCGTGACACCTTCACCATCGCCGCTCACGAAGGCTGGCACCAGTACACGCAGAACAACTTCGAGGATCCGCTTCCCATCGTGTACGAAGAGGGCATCGCCACGTATATGGAAGGGTTCCGCTGGACTTCCACCGACCGCACCACGCCTCAGTTTCTGCCGTGGGCCAACTGGGAGCGGTTCGGACAGTTGCGAGAAACAGTGGCGGAGAATCGGCTGCTCTCGCTTGATGAACTCCTCCGCGAGGCCCCTCAAGACCTCATGGCACGCGGTGGCGACAGCCCGCTCGACTATTACGCCCAGGTCTGGGCCCTCACGCTCTTTCTGCTGGAGGGTGACGATGGGGCGTATCGCGACGCCTTCACCCAGATGGTGACCGACGCGCATCGCGGCACGCTCCGGACGCGCATCCGCGAGGGGCTCGGCGGCCGTTCCGCGTCCATACACGTCATGCGTCGCCGCGGCATTGACGTCTTGAGCCTGTACACCGGTGTGCCGACATCCAGTCTGAACGGCAAATACCAGGAGTTCATGCGCACGACCGTCAAGACGGGGGCGGGCCAGGCGATTTCGCGGGGTGAGTCGCCTCACGCCAAGAAGCCGTAAATGTCGCCGTGCGCCAATGGGGTGAGCCAAGAGACCCCGAATCGCGGAAACGTCCGCATACTCCGGGCGAACAACCCTTGCCTGTGGTGCCGGCTGGTCGAACCAGTAACCGAACTTTCCGCGTATGGATGTCCGATAGCGGCGAGTCGGACCGGCTGTTACGCTGGTACTGATGGGTGGCCGCAGGTTGGTCGATGGCTTCCGCAACGCGTGGCGCTTGTTTGCGTCAAACGTGCTTGATTCTCGGGTGACGAGGCCGCGGATGCCTCGGACAGTTGCGGGCACCCGCCGCAGGAGATGACACATGCGTTTGTTCGCTCGCGTGAAGCCTTCGCTCGCTCTTCTGATGGCGGCGGCGGCTCTGTCGCATGGTTCGCTCGCGGCGGCTCAGTCCAGCGTGGTGCCCGAGCAGGGCGTGCGCGTCAATCGCGTCGCTGACCGGGGCGTGCAGCGCAACATGACCATGGCAGCCTGGGGCACCAGCGTGTGGGACGCAGCCCGCACGGGTGACGAAAAGGAAGTCGAGCGTCTGCTGGCTCTGGTCGATGAAGGCAAAATCGTTGACGCCGACGAAGCGGTGGTGGGGGCGGTGAAGGCATACACCGCCAACATCCAGCAGCGCGAAATCGACCGCGCGGCGGAGATCAACAAAATCCGTGAGGAGATGGACAAGTTCATCAACGATGAACCGACCGTCACCAACGCCGCCAAGGCCCTTGGCAAGGCGATCGAACTGCAGTTTGTTATGAAGGACGACAACGCAGTGCTGCAACTGGACCGCGTGGCGATGCTGCGCGACCGCGCGCTGACGATGGCGCGTCAGGCTGAATCCGAGAACCGCGTGCTCGACGCGACGGAACTGTTCGTGCTGCTCGACGCACTCAACGATGTCGCGGGCACCTATCGCAATGACGTGCGCCGCATGGCCCAGCGTCAGGAGATGCTGCGCCTGTACGTGCCCCAACGCCTGTGGGAACTGAACAACGAACGCCGCAAGGCTCGCGGCGACAAGGAACTGCCCGCGTACAACCCCGTGGGTGGTGACTATCGCGAGCGTCTGGCCGGCGTGTCGCGGGAGATCATCCTCAACAGTCTTCAGCGCTCTCGCGAGCACGTGGAGCAGGTGCCGATCAACCAGTTGCTGGGCGCAGGGCTCGAGACGCTGCGCGTCATGTACACCACGACCGACCTGCAGGCCTCGCTGGATTTCTCCGGTCTCAAGAATGAGGAACTGCGCCGCAGCATGCTCGACGCGATCACGCGCGAGCAGCGCAGCCTGACGCAGGCTCCGCAGCAGTACGACGGCTTCCAGATCGAAAGCATGCTTGATCGTGTGCTGGCCGCCAACGAAACGACGGTTCGCGCTCCGGTCGCCGCCATTCTGCATGAATTCGGCGTGGGCGCGTTCGCGAAGCTCGATGAGTACAGCAGCATCATCTGGCCTGACGAAGTCGCGCGCTTCAATCGCAACACGCAGGGGCGCTTTGTGGGCGTAGGTGTGCAGATTGAGATGGATCCCGACCAGCGTGTGAAGGTTGTCACTCCGCTTGAAGGCACGCCCGCCCACCGCGCGGGCCTGCATCCGGGTGACATCATCAGCAAGGTTGACGGCAAGAGCGTCTTCGGCCTTTCGCTTGACCAGGTCGTCGATCTCATCACCGGGCGCGAAGGCACCAAGGTCACGCTGAGTGTGGAACGCAGTGATGATCCCGTCACGCCCACTGACGACGCCGCGGATGACGAAGGCTACGAAGCCGGCAAGCCTGAAACGCAGTATCTCGAGTTTGCGCTGGGACGGGCCACTATCAAGGTGCCCAGCATCAAGGGCTGGAAGCGCAACGGCATCCGCGAGGACGCTTGGGACTGGTTCGTCGATCAGCAAGCCCAGATCGGCTACGTGCGCCTCAGCCAGTTCGCCGACACCTCGACCGATGAACTCGACAACGCCATTCGCCAGATGAAGCAATCCGGCCTCCGGGGTTTGGTCTTTGACCTCCGCTTCAATCCGGGCGGCCTTCTCGATCAAGCCGGCATGATCGCTCAGCGATTCCTGCCCTTCGACCACGAGCCAATCGTCAGCGCCCGCAAGGCCGGCGGCGTGGAAGAAACCGAGTGGTACACCAATGCCAAGCGGGCCACGCTCAGCGATATTCCCGTCGTCGTGCTCGTGAACGAAAGCAGCGCGAGCGCGAGTGAAATTGTGAGCGGCGCGGTCAGCGTGTACAGCAAGACACGCGACATCGACGCGCTGGTGCTTGGTCAGCGCAGCTTCGGCAAGGGCAGCGTCCAGAACGTGTGGCCCGTCGCGAGCAATGCCTTCCTCAAGCTCACCACAGCCCACTACATGCTGCCCGACCGCAGCATCATCCACAAGCGCCCAGGCAAGGCCGTGTGGGGTGTGGAGCCCAACATGCACGTGGAGATGCTCCCCGAGCAGATCGGCAAGGCCAGCACACTGCGCCGCAACGCCGACGTGCTGCCCATCAACGAGCAAGGCATCATCCAGCGTCAGGACCAGACCGAGCAGCCCAACCCCGACGACCTCATCACCAAGGGCATCGACCTGCAGGTGGAAGCCGCCGTGCTGCTGCTCAAGGCTCGTACTGCGGCTGATGCCGCCAAAGTCGCAGGCAACCCCTGAGCCTTTGGTGGGCCGCCCGTCCGGGGCGGCAGTATGCCAACATCAATCAATCACTTAGAACGCCCCGCATCACACCGATGCGGGGCGTTATGCTTTCGTCTCAGCCTTCCGTGATGATCGGAGAAGTATGCGCAAGGACACACATGAAACACTGGTAAGGCACGTTTGCAGCACGCCTTGGCCAACACTTCGCGACGAGATAATGAACTTGAGCGAACGAGCCGGACGAAGCAACCTTGAGCAGGCCGCCATGCTCGTCGCCGACGCAGAGCTTCGTGGATTGATAAGCGAAACGGACCGAACGCCCGATCATATTTGGAGTTCACTCAAGCACGCGGGACATCCTCTCAGTTGGATATCTGCGCGACGAGGTGTTTTAGAACGACGACTGGTCGGACGCTCGCCCGATGAGCATTATTCGTCTGTGTGGCCTGCGCGGTCATCGGGCTTGCCGCTCATGGATGGTGATAGTGCAACGCTCGATCATCTCGAAATGCACGCAGAGCGCGGCATCGCCCCGTTCCAAAGCATAATGGCGCGATCAAATGGTGACGCACACGCGCGTTCGTTCCTCGCATCGTCGCCCGTCAGTCTTTGTTTGCAACTCGCCAAGAGCATCGCAGCCGCGCATCCCCACATCGGCCCAGATGCCCTGGTGCGACAGGTCGAACCCATCGATGTCGTGGAAGCGATAGCATTTACGGCAATCAATGGTGGCGCGTACGACGATGGTTTGGCCGCCGCGTTCGGTCGATTGACGACTTGGCAGGCGATGAGTTGGCTCGTCGGGATTGAAGACGCTGCGTCCTCCACGGAAGTTGAGGCGCACTTGTCACACTGTTTATGGCTGAGGTACGAGCCGACAAACAACTGGTTCACGAACGTAGGCCACGATGGGTGCTACGCGTGCATCAATGCTGATCGAGTGCGTATCGCCATCGTTGCATGGACCGACACGGACTAATCGAGCTTCTTCGCCGCCTCCAACGCCGCCTTCACCGCTTCCGGCCCCGTGCCACCCAGCAAGTTCCTGCTCGCCAGCCCGCGTGTGATGCTGATGCGCTCGTACACATCCTGATCACACACCGGTGCATGCTGGCGCAGTTGCGCAAGCGTCAAAGCTTCAAGCGGCTGCCCCAACTCCAGCCCCAGCCGCACGCATTTGCCCGCCTGTTCATGCGCATCGCGAAACGGCACGCCCTTGCTCACGATGTAGTCCGCCAAGTCCGTCGCGTTGCTGTACCCGCCCTGCGCCGCACGCATGCACACGTCTTTGCGCACGGAGAGCCCGGCGAAAATCCGCGGCACGCTGCGCAGCATCAGGCTCACATGCTTCATCGCGTCAAACAGCGGCTCCTTGTCTTCCTGCAAATCCTTGTTGTACGCGAGCGGCAGTCCCTTCAGCGTCGTCACCAGACTCGTGAAGTCCCCAATCACGCGCCCAGCCTTCCCGCGCAGTAGTTCCGCCGCATCCGGGTTCTTCTTCTGCGGCATGAGCGACGACCCCGAACTGAACGCATCGTCAGGGTCAAAGAACGCAAACTCCTGACTTGTGTACAAGACCAAGTCTTCACCCAGCCGCGACAAGTGCATCGCAAGCACGCTCAGCGCCGCCAACGTTTCGAGCGCAAAGTCCCGATCACTCACCGCGTCCAAGCTGTTGCGGCTCGCCGCCGCGAATCCCATGTCGCGTGCCAGTTGCTCGCGATCAATCGCATACGCACTCCCCGCCAGCGCGCCGCTGCCAAGCGGCGACACATTCACACGCATCCGCGCATCGCGCAGCCGCGCCTCGTCGCGCAGCAGCATCTCGTGATACGCCAGCGCCCAGTGCGCCAGCAGCACCGGCTGCGCCCGCTGCAAGTGGGTATACCCAGGCAGAATCACGTCCACATGCTGCTCGGCAAACGCCAACAGCCCCTTGCGAGCCGCCGCGATCTCCGCCATCCGCTCATCAATCGCGCGCCGCGTCCAAAGACGCAGATCAGTCGCGACTTGGTCGTTACGGCTGCGCCCCGTGTGCAACTTCTTCCCCAGTTGCCCGACGCGAGCCACCAGCCGCGCTTCCACCCAGCTGTGAATGTCCTCATGCTGCCCGGCTTCCGCCAGCGGCGCACGCGGATCGGCAGTCACCTCACGCAGCAACTCATCCAGCGCGGCAAGCAGCGTCTCCAATTCATCCTTGGTCAGCACCCCCGCGCGATGAATCGCCCGCGCCTGCGCGATCGATCCCTCAATGTCCTCCCGCGCCAGTTGATAGTCAAACGGCAGCGAGTCGTTGAGTTCGCGAAACAGCGGATCAGGTCCGCCAGAGAAACGTCCACCCCAGAGGGCCATGGGCAGTCCTTTCTGAAGCGTGCAAACGCACGCGGAGAGCGAGCATATTCCGGACAAACGTGCAGGTGGTTTCAGGACCGCGGTAGTCTCTCGCTCGCGCCCACCCTCGTATCATTTCCCATGACCTCCACGCCCTCTCGCCCCAGCGTTTCGCCCTCGGCTCGCCCCATCGATCCGCACGCCGTCACGATTTCGGGGCTGGTGCTCGACCCCAGCTATGGACCGACCGAGCAGAAGTACCAGGAGGCCGAAGCCCTCAAGAACATGCCGCGCGACCTGCCCGCGCCCGGCCAGTATCCCTTCACGCGCGGCCTCTTTCCGCAGGGCTACCGCAGCCGCCTCTGGACCATGCGCCAGTTCGCCGGCTTCGGCAGTGCGGACGACACGAACAAGCGTTTCAAGTACCTTCTTGAACAAGCCAAGAGCAGCACTGCCGCCAACACCGGTCTCTCGACCGCCTTCGACCTGCCCACCCTCATGGGCCGCGATAGCGACGACGACCTGTGCGTGGGCGAAGTCGGCAAGTGTGGCGTCGCCATCGACACCATCGAAGACATGCACCGTCTCTACGCCGACATTCCCGTCGACAAAGTCACGGTCTCCCAAACCATCAACGGCCCCGCCGCCGTCATCTGGGCGATGTATCTCGCCCACGCCATTCAACGCGGCATGAGCTGGAACAACTTGGGCGGCACGCTGCAAAACGACATCCTCAAAGAGTTCCACAGCCAGAACGAGTTCATCTATCCGCCCGAACCCAGCGTCAAGCTCGTCGTCGACACCATTGAATTCCAAAGTAAGTTCGTCCCCAAGTGGAACAGCGTCAGCATCAGCGGCTACCACATCCGCGAAGCCGGCAGCAGTGCCCACCAAGAGCTCGCCTTCACCCTGCGTGACGGCATGGAATATGTCGAAGCCAGCCTCGAACGCGGCCTGCCGATCGACGAGTTTGCTCCGCGCCTCTCATTCTTCTTCAACAGCCACAACGAGTTCTTTGAAGAGATCTGTAAGCTCCGCGCCGCCCGCCGCATCTGGGCGCGTGTGATGAAGGAGCGTTACGGCGCGAAGAGCGAACGCTCACTCTACATGAAGACGCACGTGCAGACCGCCGGCTGCTCACTCACCGAGCAGCAACCGCTCAACAACATCGTCCGCGTCGCGTATCAAGCGATGGCCGCAGTGCTGGGCGGCTGCCAAAGCCTCCACACTGACAGCATGGACGAAACGCTGGGCCTGCCCACCGAGCAAGCGGTCACCGTCGCCCTCCGCACCCAGCAAATCCTCGCCCACGAAACCGGTGTCACACGCGTCACCGACCCGCTGGGCGGCAGTTGGTTCGTCGAACAACTTACCGACACCATGGAGCGCGAAGCCCTGCGACTGATCGACGAAATCGACAGCATGGGCACCTACACCAGCACGCCCAAGCCCGCCGGTGGCGACAGCGAACTGCACCGCGCCTATCAGTCGCGTGGCGGCTTTGGCCGCAGCGTGATCGCGGGTATCAACAAGGGTTACTTCCGCCGCTCCATCGCCGAAGCCAGCTACCGATTCAGCGAAGAGTGCGAAGCCGGTGATCGCGTCATCGTGGGCGTGAACGCGTATCACGACAACGACGAGAAGCGCCCTATCGATATCCTCGTGATTCCACATCAGGTGGAAGTCGATCAAGTCGAACGCCTCACCTCCTTCAAGAAGCGTCGCAACATCGACGAGGTGAACCGCGCGTTGGACGCCATCCGTGCCGCCTGCCGCGGCCAGCGCAGCGAACTGCGCGCGCTCGAAGGCGGCACCAACATGGCTGGCGCAGTGCACGCCACCAACGTCATGCCCGCCCTCGTCAACGGCGCACTCGCCAACTGCACGATGGGTGAGATGGTCCAGGCCATGGCCGACATCTACGGACGCTATAGCGGTGGTCCGGAGTGGTGATCGATGAATGAAATCGCTTGCCGCGACTGGAATCACTTTGAGGAGTTGCTCGCAGCGTTCTTCAGACGTGCGCCGCGAGACCGGGACATGTACATGTTCCGCGGTCATGCCGACGCGAGATGGAGATTGCAATCGACGCTCGATCGTCTCTTGCCAGTATTGCGGGAGAGTGATTCCGAGGCGGTCGAGCGTGAACTAGTGGAGCAGTTCGTCAAGTCAGCACTGCCGAGCCTCGCAGAAATCTATGACATGGACGATACCGCGAAGCGAGTCATTGCGCGGCATCATGGGCTGCCATCGTCACTGATCGATTTCACGATGTCGCCGTTCGTCGCCGCTTTCTTCGCTTGTCACGACACGATTCACGATTCTCCGTCGGCTCCTGAACGGATCGCCATATGGGCGCTGAACCGAGCCAGTATTCCGGCCGATTTTGGGCTTGACGACTTCAAGATTTACGAAGGAGCCGATGCGATTCGTTTTAACCCTCGAGCGGTTGCGCAGCAAGCGATCTCGTTTCGGGTGTTGCGCAGTGAGTTGCAGATCGATTCGTTCTTCCCCGGCAAAGCCACGACCAAATTCACGATCCCAACCACTGAGTTGGGGACGATAATGAGTCGGTTGAGCTACATGAACGTCACCCATACGCAGATTTACGGCGGCCTCGATGGTGCTGCTGCTTATGCAACATGGCGCGTGCGTACCATTCACTCGAAGGATCCCCTATGACGAGTCTCCCCAATCCTTTCGAGCAGGGTGGCGAGTTGAATGACTCGGATTACCGCTTGATTCAGTTGTATCAGCGTGAGGGCATGCCTCTTGACCGCTTGCCGTACACGGCCGAGTTCGAGCGGATCTTTGATGGCATGCAACAGGCGAGTGATTCGCGCGATCGTGCCGCCATATACCAGCGACTGCTTTATATTCGGAAGTCTGGCCGGTTGCCGCGCTTCGATCTCGGCAAAACGGGCTGAGATATCGCAGTTGTTCGGCGGCGTGAGAGCGGCGCGAGTTGCGGGCGGTTTCACGCCTCTTTCCGCTGCAACTCCTCCACCCGCTGCTGCGCCTTCGCCAGCACCTCGCGGCACCGCTTGATCAGCGCCATCCCGTGCTCGTACTCCGCGATGGAGTCTTCAAGCCCGACCTCGCCTGCTTCGATCTTGCGCGAGATCTCTTCCAGCGCCTCAAGCGCCTGCTCAAACGTCAACGACTCCGGTGCCGGCTTGGATTTCGCTTTGCTCACGCCGCAGGATAGTGGAGGAGGGGGAGCGGGGAACGGAGAACGGAGAGCGGAGAACAGAGAACAGAGAACAGAGAACGGAGAGCGGAGAACAGAGAGCACAGAACAGAGAACGGAGAGCAGGAAGCAGCCCGTTTTCGCCGGTCCCTTTCCCGTCAACCGACACGAACACCAATCTCGCTCATCAAACCCGGTCCTCTCTCGCGACTGCCGCTCCCCGTTCTCCGCTCTCCGTTCTCCGTTCTCCGTTCTCCGCTCCCCCCTCCCCGTCCGGTCTCCGTCCGGGTCTTTTCCCACTCACATTCCCCTTGCCCGCCTCGTCTCCACCGTCTACTATCCCCTCCCGTAAGAAGGAATAGCTCCGCATGGCACTGCTCGCAGAAGAACGTCAACAAGTCGTCAGCAAGAACCGCCGTCATGGCACCGACACCGGCTCGCCCGAGGTCCAGATTGCCATGTTGACTGCGAAGATCGAAGCACTCAACAACCACCTCAAGGGCAGCGAAACCCAGCGTGGCCATGCCAAGGACCACCACAGCCGCCGCGGCCTGCTGCTCATGGTCGGCAAGCGCAACCGCCTGCTCCGCTATCTGGCCCGCACCGCGCCGAGCGACTACCAGAAGCTCATCGCACGCCTCGGCCTGCGTAAGTAAGTTGTCTCACCCCTGGCCTCGATCCAAACGGATCGAGGCCGGTTTGTTTTTCGGTCAAGCCTGTTTTCGTCAGGCTTGTCCCGGCCTTTTCTGTTTGGCTTCAGGCATCGGGCCTGCGGCGTGCCCAACACGCCTCTCGCCCGCTGTCTGAGCCAAGGCCTCTGTTGCGATTCGCGCACTCGCGTGGTGTCATCACCAGTCGCTCGTGCCCAGTCCCCAGTGCCTTCTTTTCGCTCCCCGATGCCCTGACGCTTCCCGCCGCACCGCGGCAGTAGGAGTTTCGTCATGGCAACCACGTATCCCTGGAACACCGGCCTCATCCGTCTCGAACGCGAGATCGGCGGTCGCACCCTCATCCTCGAAACCGGCGTCATCGCCAAGCAGGCCGGCGCCGCCGTCATGGCCACCTATGGCGGCACCACCGTGCTCGCCACCGTCGTTCGCAGCGTCCCGCGCGAAGGTATTGACTTCTTCCCCCTGACCGTTGACTACCGCGAGAAGGCCAGCGCCGCCGGCAAGTTCCCGGGTGGTTTCCGCAAGCGTGAAGGCGCTCCCAACGAGCGCGAAGTTCTCACGATGCGCATGATCGACCGTCCGATCCGCCCGCTTTTCCCTGATGGCTTCCTCGATGAAGTGCAGATCCAGGTCGCGGTTTTGAGCCACGACGGCGAAAACGACAGCGACGTGCTCTCCGGCACCGCTGCCAACGCCGCGCTCGCCATCAGCGATGTGCCCTTCGAAGGTCCCACCGCCACCGTCCGCGTCGGTCGCATCCACACCGATGACGGCCCGCAGTACGTCCTGAACCCCACCGTCACGCAGATGGACTTCAGCGATGTCGACATCGTCGTCGCGGGCCACAAGGACGGCCTGAACATGATCGAAGTCGGCGCCGCCGAAGTCAGCGAAGACGGCGTGCACGGCGGTCTGGCCTTCGGCTTTGAGCAAGGCATCAAGCCCCTGCTCGCCATGATCGAAGAGTTCACCAAGCTCGCCGGCAAGAAGAAGGTCGACGGCGCTCTCCACCTGCCCACGCCTGAAATCACCGAGAAGGTTCGCAAGCTCGCCGAAAGCAAGCTGCTCGAACTCCGCCAGATCAAGGGCAAGAAGGAACGCAACGACGCCATCGCCGATCTCTTCAAGAAGACGCTCGACGAGCACTTCCCCGTCAAGACCGATGGCAGCATCGGCCTGATGGAGGAAACCAAGAAGAACCGCAGCATGGCCAAGATGGCTATGAGCCGCCTCGATGAGAAGCTCACCCGCAAGCTCATCGTCGACAAGGGCATCCGCGCCGACGGCCGCCAGCCCAAGGAAATCCGTCCCATCACGGGCACGGTCGGCCTGCTTGCTCGCACGCACGGCTCGGCCCTCTTCACGCGTGGCGAAACGCAGACCGTCTGCTCCGTCACCCTCGGCACGGGCAAGGACGAGCAGATCATCGACGGCCTGCTTCCCGAGTACAGCAAGAAGTTCACGCTGCACTACAACTTCCCGCCGTACTCGACCGGCGAAGTCAAGCGCATCACGGGCCCGGGTCGCCGCGAAATCGGCCACGGCGCACTCGCGGAGCGCAGCCTGCTCGCCATTCTGCCCAGCCCTGAGCAGTTCCCCTACACCATCCGCGTCGTCAGCGACGTGACCGAAAGCAATGGCAGCAGCAGCATGGCCAGCGTCTGTGGCGGCTGTCTCGCTCTGATGGATGCAGGCGTGCCCATCCGCGCCACCTGCGCCGGCATCAGCGTCGGTCGCTTCGCCGATGAGAACGACAAGAACGAGATCTTCGTCACCGACATCATCGGCGAAGAAGATTTCTACGGCGACATGGACTTCAAGGTCTCGGGTACCCGCGAAGGCATCACGGGCATCCAGCTCGACCTCAAGACCCGCGGCCTCAACCTCGAGCAGATCAAACGCATCTTTGAACAGGCTCGCCTGGGCCGTCTCGAAATCATCGACATCATGGAAGGCATCATCCCCGCCCCGCGCAGCGAGATCAGCCAGTTCGCCCCGCGCATGGTCACCATCAAGATCGATCCCGAAAAGATCGGCAAGCTGATCGGCCCGGGCGGCAAGATGATCCGTGGCCTGCAGGACAAGTGGCAGGTCACCATCGACGTCGAAGACGACGGCACCGTGCAGGTCGCCAGCGCCAACGCTGAAAACCTCGCCGGCGCTCGTACTGAAATCGAAGCTCTCTGCGAAGAGATCAAGGTCGGCACCGTCTACGAAGGCAAGGTTGTCAGCATGAAGGACTTCGGCGCGTTCATCGAACTCGCGCCGGGCACCGACGGCATGTGCCACATCAGCGAACTCGCTGAGGGCTACGTGCAGAGCGTGGCCGATGTCGTCAAGCTGGGCGACACCGTCAAGGTCAAGGTCATCTTGGTCGACGACCAGGGCCGCATCAAGCTCAGCCGCAAGGCCGTGCTGATGGAAGAACGCGGCGAGGTCTATGTGCCCGCTGAGTCCGGCAGCCGTGGCGGTGGCGGTGGTGGTGGCGATCGTGGCGGCCGCGGCGGTGACCGTGGCGGCCGTGGTGGCGACCGCGGCGGACGCGGCGGCGACCGTGGTGGTCGCGGTGGCGACC